>Ga0299906_10000347_pt1 | contig 45351 bp, 30 predicted proteins | sample RVTome_14_FD_200259 | JGI IMG/M metagenome (GOLD analysis project Ga0299906, IMG submission 200259) | Soil microbial communities from uranium-contaminated site in the Upper Colorado River Basin, Wyoming, United States - RVT145D125 (version 2) ... | reverse complement strand
AGGCGTATGGCGGAGCGGGCGGCGGTTCGCGGATGTTCGCGGTGGCGATCGAGGAAATCGCCCGGGCCGACGGGGCGACGGCGCTGCTGCTGGCGGCGCATGCGGGATTGTGCTGCACGCATCTCGTGCTGGCCGCCGACGACGCGCAAAAGCGGCGCTATCTCCCCGAGTTGGCGGCGGGTCGCGTGATCGGGTCGTGGGCGTTGACCGAACCGGGGAGCGGCTCGGACGCGGCGGCCCTGAAAACGCGGGCGGTGCGCGACGGCGATCACTGGGTGCTCAACGGTCGAAAGCAATTCATTACCAATGCCAAGCGGGCCGGCTTGTTCGTGGTACTGGCTAGGACCACCGACGCGGGCGGGCCGCACGGAATCTCGGCGTTCGTCGTGCCACGCGGCACGGCCGGGCTGAGCGTCGGACCCACCGAAGACAAGATGGGCATGCGGGCGTCGGATACGGCTCCGCTGATGCTCGAGGACGTGCGCGTGCCCGCCGACGCTTTGGTCGGCCGACTGAACGAAGGTTTCGCGGACGTGCGGCAGGTGCTCAACCGTGGGCGGATCACGATCGGAGCGTTGTCGGTGGGGCTGGCTCGGGCGGGGCTGGAAGTGAGCGTGAGGTATGCGGCCGAACGTGAGCAGTTCGGCAAGCCCTTGGCCGAGTTGCAGGCGATCCAGTTCATGCTCGCCGACATGGCGACCGAAACCGACGCGGCCCGGCTGCTGGTGCACGAGGCGGCGATGATCGCCGAAACGAACGGCGAGCCGGACCCGGTCGCCGGCAGCATCGCCAAGCTCTATGCCTCCGAAGCGGCGGTGCGGGCGGGCCTCAACGCGATTCAGGTGCTCGGCGGTTACGGTTACCTGAAGGACCATCCCGTCGAACGCGCCATGCGCGACGCCAAGCTGTGCGAGATCGGCGAAGGCACGAGCCAGGTGCAGCGCATCATCATCGCGCGTGGTGCGCTCGGTGATGCCGAAACGGATTACCCGGCTGTTCACGGCGAGTCGGAAGAACATGCGTTGCTGCGTCGGACGATCCGCGATTTCGCCGCCGATCGCGTCGAGCCGGGCGCGGCGGGACGCGACGAGACCGGTACGTTTCCGCGCGAGCTGGTGGGTGAACTCGCCCAACTCGGCGGCATGGGAATCTGTGTGCCGGAGACTTTCGGCGGGGCGGGTATGGATGCTTGGTCGTCATGCATCCTGGTCGACGAATTGTCCCGGGCCGACGCGTCGCTGGGCGTGATTGTTTCGGTGCAGAACTCGCTGGTGATCGACCCGATCCTCAAGCATGCGACCGACGAACAAAAGCAGTGGTGCTTACCCAAGCTGGCGACGGGGGCGTGGCTCGGCTGTTTTTCGCTGACCGAGCCGCACACCGGGTCGGACGCCAACGCGATCCGCACCCGGGCCGAGCTGCGCGACGACGGCTGGCACGTCACCGGGACCAAGTGCTTCGTGACCAACGGGGCCGAGGCCGATCTGGCCATCTTTTTTGCCGTCACCGATCCGGACAACCCGCGACGCAGACTGTCCGCGTTTCTCGTCGAGACGGATTCGCCTGGATTAACGATCGGCAAGCACGAGGACAAGCTCGGCATTCGGGCGAGCAGTACGGTCGAGTTGGTCTGCGACGATCTGGTGATCTCGCCGGATCGGATGCTGGGTCCGCGCGGCGAGGGGATCAAGGTCGCGCTCGGTGCGATCACCGGCGGACGGTTGGGCATCGCGTCGCAGGCCTTGGGCATCGCCGAGGCGTCGCTGCGTGCGGCGGCGCGTTACGCGAAAGAACGCACGACGTTCGGTCGGCCGATCGCCGATTATCAGGCCATTCAGTGGAAGTTGGCGGACATGGCGGTCGAGATCGCCGCGTCGCGGGCGTTGATTCGTCGCGCGGCCTGGCTCAAGCAGGCGAAAAAGCCGTACGCCGCCGAGGCCGCCATGGCCAAAACCGTCGCGTCCGAGTCGGCGAGCCGCTGCGCCAACCGGGCGATTCAAACCCTCGGCGGGTACGGTTACATCCGCGATTACCCGGTTGAGCGTTACCTGCGCGATGCGAAAATCACCGAACTGTACGAGGGCACGAGCGAGATTCAACGCATCACCGTCGCTCGAGACTTGTTGAAATCGTCATGAGCATCGACCGGATCATCGTGATCGGGGCGGGAACGATGGGGCGCGGTATCGCTCAAGCCGGCGTCATGGCCGGATGTGCGGTGACGTTACATGACGCCGTTCCGGATCAACTCGATCGCGCTGAATTGGAGATCACGCGGCAACTGACTCGCGCCGTCGACAAGGGGAAACTTACAACGCAAGAAGCGGTATACGCAAGTGCGCGACTGGAAGTCGTCGCTTCGTTCGATGATCTACCGCTCGCCGACACGTCGTTCGTGATTGAAGCGGTCGTCGAACAAGTCGACGTTAAAAAGGAACTGCTCGGTCGGCTCGGTGAACGTCTTTCCGCCGACGCGGTGCTGGCCAGCAACACTTCGACGATTTCGATCACCGAGTTGGCGTCGGCGACGCCGCAGCCCGAACAGGTGATCGGCATGCACTTCTTCAACCCGGTGCCGGTGATGACGCTGGTCGAAGTGATCGAAGGTCAGCACACCGGTGCAAACATCATCGCGGTCACCGAAGCGCTCGCCCGGCAGATGGGTAAGACGCCGCTGCGGGTCAAGGATCGGCCGGGATTCGTTTCCAATCGCGTGCTCATGCCGATGATCAACGAGGCGATCTTCTGCCTGCACGAATCGGTCGCCGACGCGACGACCATCGACGCGATCATGAAGCTCGGCTGCAACCACCCGATGGGTCCGCTGGCGCTCGCCGACCTGATCGGCCTGGACGTGTGCTTGAACATCCTCGAAGTGCTGCACCGCGACCTGGCCGATGCGAAGTTTCGCCCCTGCCCACTTCTGCGTACCATGGTCGACGCCGGGCGGTTGGGCCGAAAGAGTGGTCGCGGGTTTTTTGCATACGATCATTAGCTCCGGATTATGCGTTTCGATGGGGGACGATGGTGATCGGAGGTCAAAGCGTGACGCATCGGTGGTTTTTGCGTTACGCTGGTGCGCCGAGAGGTTCTGACCGAGGAAGGCGACCGTGGCGAAAAGCGCTGATGCGATCATCAATCCGGAATTGCTCGTCTGGGCTCGTACCTCAGCCGGGATGGGGCTCGAGGAAGCTGCCAATGCGCTTCGCATTTCCTCTGAAAAGCTACAGTCTTGGGAGCGTGGCCAAACTCGTCCGACGGTCAAACAGCTTCACCGCGCCGCTCACGTGTACCGACAGTCGTTTGCGGCTTTCTACCTACCTGAGCCTCCTGAAGTGTTTCGCCCCCCGGTTAAAGATTATCGTCGTTTCCCCGACGATTCTCAGCTCGAAGTTTCTTCGAAGTTGTTGTTTGATCTTCGTTCGGCCATGGATCGACGTGCCATGTGTCTCGAGCTTTATGCCGACCGAAACGAATCACCGCGACTGTTTGAGGCTAGAACGACGCTTCGGCGCAATCCGGAGAATGTCGGAGACGAAATACGTTCGCTCATCGGCATTCATCTAGACCAGCAGCGGCAGTGGCGAGATCCACGCCTCGCTTTTCATGCCTGGCGGAACGGCATCGAAGCGCTTGGCGTGCTCGTGTTTCAGGCCTCGGAGCTTGATCTCACAGAGATGCGTGGATACTCCATCTCTGAATTCCCGCTTCCAATTATCGTCGTCAACCGAAAGGATTCGCCCGCCGGCCGCACGTTCACGATGTTCCATGAACTCGGGCACCTGATGCTGCGTGCCAGTGGACTATGCGATTTGGACGCGCTACCCGATCGACCACCTCACGTGCAAAAGGCTGAGGTGTTTTGTAATCACGTTGCAGGTGCTGCTTTGGTTCCGAAAGATCATTTGTTGACCGATTCGATCGTTCGGCAACACCAAGGGCCGACATGGGAAATGAATCAGCTTGTATCGTTGTCCAGAACATTCGGGGTCAGTCGTGAGGTGATTCTTCGTAGGCTGCTTCTGGTTGGACGGACGAACGAATCATTTTATCAGGCAACACGCAACAGGCTTGTCAAGGAATATGAGCGACGCGCTCCGGGTAAGGGATTCTTGACCGTTCCCCAGAAAATCGTGGACGGCGTAGGGAAGCCTTTTGTCCGACTTGTTTTGGATGCTTACTACGCAGACCGGATTACGGCAAGCGACGTATCTGAGTATTTGGGAGCAAAGTTGAGGCACCTTGACGAGATTGCCGGTCAAGTCGGTTCGGGGTGAGTGGGTGCAGTCAATACATGAGCCCAAAATACATTATTGACACCTGCTCACTCACCGCAATGCGAAGAGTGTACCCGATGGACGTGTTTCCGGGTGCGTGGGATAAACTCGATTCTCTTGCGGATTCTGGGCTACTTGCGTCAGCGGAAATGGTGTTTGAAGAATTGGGGAGGCAGGATGATGAGGTGCTGGATTGGGCGAAACAGCACACAGAGATCTTTCTCCCGTTGGACGAAGCCGTCCAAATCGAGGTGCGCCGAATACTCGAAAACCATATCAACTTTATCGACCTCAAGCGGCAGAAATCCGAGGCGGATCCGTTCGTTGTCGCTACGGCAGTGGTAAAAGGGTGCACGGTCGTGACCGAAGAAAAACCGAGCGGCGGTCCCGACAAGAAGAAGATCCCGGACGTGTGCAAGACTGAGGGCCTAACGTGCATTCCTGTTCTCGAGATGTTGCGCCGAGAAGGGCTTCGTCTCGGTTGAGGTCGGATGTGGCCTAGAGTCGGAAGCGTTTCGGATGTGATATGAAAGCAGCAGGTACATAGTGGCATGTCGAATGCAAGTGTGTCGGTAGATGGTGTGACGGACATCGGCGAGCGAGAGCACGTAACCGTTTCGGGTCGGCCGATCGAAGCGGTTTATGGGCCGGTGGATCGGCCGGCCGAGACGTTGGGGGAGCCGGGAGCGTTTCCGTTCACGCGTGGAGTACATCCCGAGATGTACCGCGCACGGCTGTGGACCATGCGGCAGTTTGCCGGGTTCGGCACCGCGGACCAGACCAACGAACGGTTCAAATATCTGCTCGGCCGGGGACAGACCGGGCTGTCGACGGCGTTCGACCTGCCCACGCTGATGGGCCGGGACAGCGACGACCCGCTTGCGGCGGGCGAAGTCGGCAAGTGCGGCGTGGCGGTCGACACGCTGGCGGACATGCGCCGGCTGTTCGACGGCATCGACCTGGGTGGCGTCTCGGTTTCGATGACCATCAACGCGCCGGCGGTGATTCTGCTGGCGATGTACGTCGCCGTCGCCGATGAGCAGGGCGTGGCCCGCGATCGACTCCGCGGTACGTGTCAGAACGACATTCTCAAGGAATTTCACGCCCAGAACGAGTTCGTGTTTCCGCCGGCCGCTTCGACGAAACTGGTGGTCGACACCATCGAATTCGCGGCCCGCGACTTGCCGCAATACAACCCGGTGTCGATCTCCGGCTACCACATTCGCGAGGCGGGCTCGACCGCGGCGCAGGAGCTGGCGTTCACCCTCGCCGACGGCATCGCCTACACCCAGGCGGCGATCGACCGCGGGCTGGACGTCGACGCGTTCGCGCCGCGGTTGTCGTTTTTCTTCAACTGTCACAACGATTTCTTCGAGGAGATCGCCAAGTATCGCGCCGCCCGTCGGCTTTGGGCGACGATCATGCGCGATCGGTTCGGCGCGAAGAACGAGCGCTCGTCGTGGCTGCGGTTTCACGCTCAGACGGCCGGCTGCACGCTCTACGGGGTGCAGCCGCACGTGAATCTGATGCGCGTCGCCTATCAGGCGATGGCGGCGGCGCTCGGCGGATGCCAGTCGCTGCACACCAACTCGATGGACGAGACGCTCGCCCTGCCGTCCGAAGAGGCGGTGACGTTGGCGTTGCGCACCCAGCAGGTGCTCGCCTATGAGACCGGCGTGACCAACACTGTCGACCCGCTCGGCGGCAGCTATTTCGTCGAGACCCTCACCGACGAGCTGCAGCGCGACGCCGAAGCGTTGATCGCCGAAATCGACGAGTTGGGCGGCGTGTTGCCCGCCATCGACGCGGGGTTCTTCCGCCGTCAGATCGCCGATGCCGCGTATCGCGACGCCCAGGCTTTCGATCGCGGGCAACGGATCGCCGTCGGCGTGAATGCTTTCGTACAGGAAGATGAACATGCACTGGATCTGCTCAAGATCGAGCCGGCGGTCGAGACCGAACAGTGCGCGTCGCTGGCGGTGGTGAAGCGCGCGCGCGACGACGCAGCGGTGCGAGCCGCACTTGACGGCGTCACGCAAGCGGCCCGGCAGGGCGACAACGTAGTGGAGCCGATCATCACGGCCGTCAAAACGCTGGCCACGGTCAACGAGATCATGAGCGCGCTCGAGGTGGTCTACGGTCGTTACGACGGGGGGCCGGTATGGTGATGCAGCGCGGTCCGCGCGTGTTACTGGCGAAGATCGGCTTGGACGGGCACGACCGCGGGGTCAAGGTCGTAGCCCGCGCATTGCGCGATGCGGGGTTCGAGGTGATCTATACCGGTTTGTGGCAGACCCCGGACGCGGTGGCGCGGGCGGCGATTGAAGAGGATGTCGACGTGGTCGGCGTGAGCCTGCTGTCGGCGGCGCACATGACGCTGGTGCCGCTGCTGATCGACGCGATGGCGCGTGCCGGCGACGGCGATCGACCGATCGTCGTGGGGGGCATCATTCCGCGGGAGGATGAATCGGCCCTGCGCGAGCAGGGGGTGGCCGCGGTGCTGGGACCCGAAGCGCCACTGGATACGGTGGTCGAAGCGATGACCGCCGCCGCGGCAGGCCGGGCGCGCTTGGATCAAGCGGCGCGCGATCGGGAATTTGGCCGACACCATCCGCGCGGGTTGGCCGAGACGTTGACGTTGGCCGATCGCAACGGCGTTGTGACGAGTTTACCGAAGGTACAGACGCCGGCGCAACGGTTCGGCGTGACCGGTGCACCGGGGGTCGGCAAGAGTACGCTGATCGGGCAGGTCATCGACGCGTTGCGTCGGCGTGATCAACGTGTCGGCGTGCTGCTGGTCGATCCGTCGAGCCCGGTGACCGGCGGGGCGCTTCTGGGCGATCGTGTGCGGATGCGCGAGCGGGACGACCGGGACGTCTTCATCCGTTCAGTGGCCAGCGCCGGCTCGGTCGATGCGCTGTCGGGCGCGGTGGTGCCGATGCTCGACGTGATGGACGGGTTCGGTTTCGACGTGTTGCTGATCGAGACGGTCGGCGCGGGTCAGGCGGACACGGCCATACGCGACGTGGCCGGGGTCGTGGTGCTCGTGTTGCAACCCGGCGCGGGCGACGAGTTGCAGTTGGCCAAGGCCGGCATCACCGAGGTCGCCGACGTGTTCGTGGTCAACAAGGCCGACCAGCCCGGCGCGGATCGACTTGTCGCCGCGGTCCGGGAGATGTGCGCCGGTGACAAGCCGGTGGTCAAAACGGTAGCCTCACGCGGCGACGGCGTGGATGCGTTGGTCGATCGATTGCTTTCAGACCCCGAAGGGGTCAGCGAATGTAGCCAGGGGTGAAGCGAAGCGCAACCCCTGGGCATGAGGTCGTACGATACCACCCGCCCCATAGGGGCGGACGAGGCGTCACGCCGATGCCCGCAACCTATTCAAGAATACTCTTCCATTTCATTATCTCGACCAAGAAACGCGCCCGTATGATTATCACGGAGTTGCAACCACGCCTCTACGCATTTATGGGTGGCATCGTACGTGACGAGAACGGCACGTTGTACAAAATCGGCGGCATGCCGGATCATGTGCATTTGCTCATCCAATGGCGAACGGGCGAATCGGCGGCCACGCTGATGCGCAACGTCAAGAGTCGTTCGTCGCAGTGGGTTCATCAGACGTTTCCCACCATGAGCGCCTTCGCCTGGCAGGAAGGATACGGCGTATTCTCGGTGAGCGAATCGCGCATCGATTCGGTGCGTGTATACATTCGCAACCAGGAGCAGCATCATCACACCACGACGTTCGAGGAGGAGTATCTTGCCTTTTTGAACGCGCATCGTGTGGAATACGATGAGCGATATGTTTTGGATTAAACGATTCGTCCGCCCCTACGGGGCGGGGATCATGTACCATCTCGCATCCAGGGGTTGCGCTTCGCTTCACCCCTGGCTACATTCAGCGGCCCCTTACGGGGCAGTAAGAAGTTTGCTTTGACGTCGTACGACCAACACATTTTTATGGAGTTCGCGCATGGCGGAAGAGCTGGACTATCAGGCGGTCTTTGATGCGGCGGATCCTTGGGCGGGTATTCCGGAGCGGTACAACCTCGGCGTGGCGTTGACGGCGGGGAACGTGCCGCGGCTGGGGGATCGCGTGGCGCTGTTCTGGGAGAACACCGACGGCGATCGCGCGCAATACACCTACGCGCAGCTCGATCGGCTGACGAATCAATTGGCCGGTTCGCTGGTCGAGCTCGGGGTGCGGCGTGGGGATCGGGTGTTTCTGCGCTTGCCGAACGTGCCGGCGTTTTACATCAGCGCGTTGGCGGTAGCCAAGCTGGGCGGGGTGTTCATCCCGTCGAGCACGATGTTCCGGGCGAAGGAAATCGTCTATCGGGTCAACGATTCCGGCGCGGCAGCGGTGATCACCACGACCGGTCTGGTCGACGAGGTGCGGACCGCGGCGTCAAGCTGCCCGGATCTCGAGCACGTCATCACGCTGGCCTACGGCGGTGCGCCCACGCCGAGCGATCTATTGGACTTCGACCGCTTGATCGAGGACGGTCCGGCGGACTTCGAGCCGGCTGACACCGCCAACGACGACATCGCGTTTATCGCTTACACCTCCGGCACGACCGGCGACCCCAAGGGTGTGGTGCACATGCACCGCTATCCGCTCGCGTACGAAGGGTTGATCACCTGGTGGCACGACTACCGGCCTGACGACGTCGTCGCTTGTCCGCCGGAGGTGGGATGGATGCTGCCGGTGGCGAGCACGTTTCTTTACGCCATGCGGCACGGACTGTCGATCGTGCTCTATCACGAGACCAGCGGCGGGTTTCAGCCGGGTAATTGGTTTGACCTGATCGAGCGCTACCGGATCACGAACTTCGTGGGCACGCCGACGATCTACCGGATGATGCTCAAGGCCCAGCACGAGGCGGCGGATCGCGACCTGAGCGCCTGGCGACACGGCGTCTCGGCCGGCGAACCCCTGCCCCCGGACACCTACGTGCAGTTCTTCGAGACGTTCGGCAAGACGATTCTCGACGGCATCGGCATGAGCGAGTGCATGGTCTATTGCCACAACTTCGTTTCGCTGGTGATCCGCATGGGTTCGTGCGGTCGGCCGAGTCCGGGCGTGGACATTCGCGTCATGGACGAGTCGATGAACGAGGTGCAGCCCGGCGAGACCGGCGTGCTGTGCGTGCGCCGTGACACCCATCCCGGCATGATGAAGCAGTATTGGAACAAGCCCGAGCAGGACGCCGAGGTTTTTCGCGGCCCGTGGTACTACTCGGGCGACGTAGTCGAGGTCGACGAGTACGGCTATTACTGGTTCAAAGGCCGGGCCGACGACGTGATAAAGGCGTCGGGCTATCGCATCTCGCCGTTCGAGGTCGAGAGTTGTCTAATGACCCACCCGGCCGTGCTCGAGGCGGCGGTGGTCTCCAGTCCCGATGAATTGCGCGGGTCGGTGGTCAAGGCGTTCGTGGTTCTGCGCGACGGACACGTTCCGTCCGACGCCCTGGCCGATGAACTGCAGAACCACGTCAAGTCCGAGGCGGCGCCGTACAAGTATCCCCGCCGGGTGGAGTTCACCGACGCCCTGCCCAAAACTGCTTCGGGCAAGATCAAACGCGCCCTGTTGCGTCAACAGGAGATGGGTCAAAACACCCCACCGGCGTGAGCCTGGGCAAGAAGCGGCCCCTTCGATGGTGACGGTCAAAACCAAGCGGATTTTTTGTTCGATCGGGAATGGCGCCGGCGACGTATTGGTTATAGGGATGTACGTGATCTGACCACGTTTTGCCCTCTTCCCTTCCCAGTGGGGGCGGCTGTAAGCGGTCGCTCCCCGCTTTTTTGCGCGGGTGAAATGACCCAACTCGTGCGAACGCGGTGTTCAACCGTTTAGCGGCGACCCGCAGGAGAGCGCGTCAGCCAAGCTGTCGGCGTGACTCAATCTCTTTTGAATCGATTCAAGTGACCGACCTTCGGATGCGTACCAGTCGATCGTGCGGCGCAATCCTTCTTCCATGGACACCGATACGCTGAAACCGAGTCGGTCTTTGGCCCGTCGTGTGTCCAGGCATCGTCGCGGTTGGCCGTCGGGTTGTGACGGGTCCCAGCGCAGCGCGCCTTGAAAACCGGTGAGCATGGCGATCATGGTGGCGAGTCGGTCGACGGTGATCTCGGCGCCGGTGCCGAGGTTGATCGGGTCGGGGTCGTCGTAGGTCTCGGCGGCGCGGACGATGCCCTCGGCGGCGTCGGCGACGTAGAGGAATTCGCGCGATGCGGTGCCGGTGCCCCAGCAGGTGATCGCGGCGTCGCCGGCGTCGCGGGCCTCGATGCACTTGCGGATCAGGGCCGGGATGACGTGGCTGGTGGCCGGGTCGAAGTTGTCGCCGGGCCCGTAGAGATTGGTCGGCAGCAGGTAAATCGCGTTCAGGCCGAACTCGTCGCGGTAGGCTTGCGACTGGACGAGCAGCAGTTTTTTGGCCAGACCGTAGGGGGCGTTGGTTTCCTCGGGATAGCCGTCCCAGATGTCGTCTTCGTTGAACGGGACGGGGCAGTGTTTGGGGTAGGCGCAGACCGTGCCGACGGTGACGAACTTTTCGACGCGGTGGATGCGAGCCTGTTCGAGCATCTCGATGCCCATCATGGCGTTGGCATAGAGGAACGTGCCGGGGCTGGTGCGGTTGGCGCCGATGCCGCCTACGCGAGCGGCCAGGTGCAGGACCACGTCGGGCTGATGGTTGCTGTAGAGCGTGGCCACGTCGGTGGGTCGGGTTAAGTCGTATTCGGCCGAGCGGGGGACGACGAGTCGGGTGCATCCGCGTTGTTGCAGAAGATCGCAGACGTGCCGGCCGAGAAAGCCGGCGCCGCCGGTGACAACGACGCATTTGTCGGCCCAGTAGTTGCTCATCGCTACGCTTACCCTTTGGCGTGCGTGCTGGTTCTCAAGCCACCCAGTGACTTTCTTGCGCCGGCCAGGATCGGTTCGGAAAGTTCACCTGCGTCGATCGCTCCCTTACGATCTCGGCTCGGATCCGTGGTGGCGGCGTTGTTGAAACGTACTTCGGTTCGGGCGAGTTCGAGGTCGGCGTCGACCATGATGCGTACGAGTTCCTTGAAGCCGACGCGCGGTTGCCAGCCGAGTTCACGTCGGGCTTTGCTCGCGTCGCCGACCAGGATGTCGACTTCGGCCGGGCGGAGGTAACGCGAATCGGTTTTGACGTATTGCTGCCAGTCCAGATCGAGCAGCCCGAACGCTTCTTCGACGAATTCGCGCACCGAATGGGTCTCGCCGGTGGCGATCACGAAGTCGTCGGGCCGGTCCTGCTGAAGCATCAGCCACATGGCTTCGACGTAGTCGCCGGCCAGGCCCCAGTCGCGCTTCGCTTCGAGGTTGCCGAGGAAGAGCTTGTCCTGCAGGCCGAGCTTGATGCGGGTGGCGGCCCGGGTGATCTTGCGGGTGACGAAGGTCTCGCCGCGGCGAGGGGATTCATGGTTGAAGAGGATGCCGTTGGCGGCGAAGAGTCCGTAGGCTTCGCGGTAGTTGACGGTTTGCCAGTAGGCGTAGACTTTGGCGCATCCGTAGGGCGAGCGCGGGTGGAACGGGGTGAACTCGTTCTGCGGCAACTCGAACGCCTGGCCGAACATTTCGCTGGACGACGCCTGATAGAATCGCGGCGCGGGCTTCATGGTGCGGATCGCTTCGAGCAATCGCAGCGTGCCCATCGCGTTGACGTCGACGGTATAGACGGGCACGTCGAAGCTCACGCGTACGTGGCTCTGCGCGCCGAGGTTGTAGACTTCGTCCGGCTGGATGTCGTTGAGCAGTCTGATGACGTTGGCGGCGTCGGTCAGATCGCCGTAGACGAGTTGGATGCGACTGTCGAGTTCGTGCGGATCGAGGTAAATGTGCTCGATGCGTTCGGTGTGGAACGAGGAGGATCGACGGACCAGGCCGTAGACGTCGTAGCCCTTTTCGAGCAGCCATTCGGCGAGATAGGAGCCGTCCTGGCCGGTGATTCCGGTGATCAGTGCTTTCTTGGGCATGGCGCCTAGACTCCCTTCCCGGTCGCTTCGGCATCTCTCGTGCAACCTACAGGTCGCAGGTTCGGGAGTGTTACCTCCCGTCCAAGCTGTATCGACGCGCCAGCCGCGCGAATGAAGTCAGGGAATACAATTGCTACGACCGGACCCTAGGTCCGCGCTACTCGGTCCGATAGGTCCATCCGGACGTCCGAAATAGTTGAGCGGCGACCCGAAGGAAGCGCGAGTCAGGAAGCGCTGCGCACTTACGCCGACACGGCCAGCGCGGGTTTGCGCCGGGCGGTTGCGACGGTGAGATCTTCGCGTCTGCGGGTGATCAGCGTGGTCGTACCGACCGAGGTTTCGAGGCCGAGAATTTCGTGGCCGGCGGCGACCAGCGTGGAGACCAAGTCGAGCGGGCGGAGCGGCTCGAGCATGGGGATGAACAGGGCCGGGGGGGTGTAGGTCACGACCAGCCGGCGGGCCTGATCGGCGACCGATTGGAGTCGCGCCAGCGGCTGGGCGTCGGATTCGAGATGGAGCAGGGCGACGGTCGCATCGCTGGATGCGTCGAGGTCGTCGAACGAACCGGCCCGCACGTTGAAGGTCCGGTCCAGCTGCGCCAGATCGCTCTCGGCGACGGGACCGGCGATGAACAGTTCCGCCGTGCCGCCGAGCCGTTTGCGCCAACGTTCCGGCGTGGCCTCGTCGAGTACGGCGCGCGGCGCGAGTCGGTTCAGGATCGCCCCGACGCGCTCGGGGTCGGCGGCGGGAGGCGCGGGGATCTGTTCGCGGCGGGCTCGTTCGTGCAGGAATTCACCGGACGTTTCAATGAGCGCCCGCAGGCCGTGATCCAGTTCGTCGGCGAAGTCGGCGGCGGCGCGTTCCATGGCTTCGAGGTACTCGCGCCAGTTCGGCGGCGAACTGAGCATCGGCCCGGCGACGACGGGTTCGGCGGGCAGTCCGGTCAGGTCCTCCGCCACGAGGTTCGCGAGCCGGTCGTCGACCTGGCCCAGCGCGGCCATGATGCGTCCGACAAGTTGCTGCTCGCACAACTGCCGCTCGGCGGTCGGGACCAACGATCGCCTTCGCATCAACTCGCGCAGGTCGTGCACGGCATGATGGTAGAACAGCAGGAACGAGACGTAGCTCAGATGTTCGGTGGAAGTCGTCAGCACCTTGCCGAGCGTGCCGAGCGCGTAGTCGCGATTGACGGTGGTTTTTCGGGCCAGGCCGGCCAGTGAATCGAAGTGGTGGGATTGTCGGTAGTGGGCGTAGTTCCAGCGCAGGGTCAGCACGCTGGTCAGCGTATCGGTCCGCTGGTGTTGTCCGCGCGCTGCGGGATCGTAAAAGAGCCCGTACCCGGCGTCGCGCAGTCGGCCGCACAACTCGGAGTCTTCGTGGAAGTAGAGCTCGTCCTTGTATCCGCCGACCGCGAGCAAGGCCCGTCGATCGAACAGTCCGGTCGAGGTGAGCATGTAGGGGTTGGCGAATGCGGTGTTGCCCCAGTGGTGGGGTAGGTTGATCGCCCGCCAGTGATCGAACGGCGTGCGGACGTTTTCGTCGATCCTTCCGCCGATGACCGCGGCTCCGGTGCTGATTCGGGCCGAGAGGGTTTCGAGCCAGATATCGCACAGGATCACGTCGACGTCACAAGAGGCGATCCAATCGGTGGACGCCTCGGAGATCGCGAGGTTGCGGATTTGTCCGAGGGGCAGACCGTGTTGCTTGAGCAGGCGTACGCCGGGGATCTCGCGGGCGATGTCGGCGGTCGCGTCCTGCGAGGCGGTGTCGACGATCACCAGCACCTCGCGGGGTGAGCAGGTCTGGTGGGTGATCGCATCCAGGCAGGTGGTCAGCCAGGCTTCGGCGTTGCGGGCGGGCACATAAAACGTGATCTCGTCAGCGGTGAATTCGCTCAAGGGTCATCCTTTCCGATCCGGTTTTCCGATCCGGTTTTCCGATCCGGGCAGTCACGAGGTTTTCGCGGTACGGGTTTCCCCTGCGCGGGCTGGTTCGACGGTGGGGGCGTAATCTACGTTCAACAGTTCGACGCGGGTATTGAACCACCGATGCAGCGCATCGCGTTCGACGGGCACGTTGCCGGGTCGGGTCAGTTCGATCGCCGCGGCGGCCGACCCGAGGTACGCCGCCTGAACCGGATTCGCTCCGGACGACAGGGCGAGCGTGCTCGCCGCCAACATGGCGTCGCCGCAGCCGAGTCCATCGGCGACGTGCGTGGCGAAGCTCGGCAGATGCTCGCTCCGCAGCCGCCCCGACCATTCGCGCCGTCGCGGGTCCTGCGAGGCACGCTGAAAGACGACCACGCCCCGCTTGCCCAGCGTGACGAACAGGTGTCGGGCTTGCGTGCGCTCGAGCAGCTTCCACGCCGCGGTCGATAGGCCCTCCTCGAAATCGGGCAGGGCCGATCGCAGCTCGCGCTCGGTCGGCGTGAGCAGGTCGACGTGCGAGAAGCGGGTCAATCCGCTGCGCGATCCGGAAACATCGGCGGTGGTGATCGTACCGGTCCGGCTGATGGTGGGCATGACCCGGTTGAGCAGTCCGCCGGTGAGCATGCCGCAGCCGAAGTCACAGAAGATGACGGCGTCGGCGTCGCGGGTCTGTCGCGTCAGGTACGAGGCGGCGTCCATTTCGGCCCGGGAGTCGAGTGGGCTGCACTCGGCTTCATCGAGCTTGAACAGCTTCGTGTCGTCGACGTGGAAACGCGTCTTGGTTGCGGTGGTCTCACGTATTTCGAGCAGGTGATGCTCGACGTGTTCGTCGTCGAGGACGTTGCGGGCTCGGTCACCGGCGGCGTCGTGTCCCACGGCCGAGAGCAGACAGGCCGAGCCGCCGAGGGCGGCGATGTGGCGTGCGACGATGGCGGCCCCGCCGACATGCTCGGCCTCACCCAACTTGCGGAGCGACATGATCGGCGCTTCGCTGGCGACCTCGTCGGCGTCGCAGGCGACATAGCGATCGAGCACCAGGTCGCCGACGACCACGACGTGCTTCCCGGCGAACTGGCGGACCACCGACTCGAGGCCGGCGCGATCGATCTCGTGTCGTTCGCAGAGCCATTCGAGTCGCCCGGCCGTTACTTCCTCGCGGCGTTCGGCCTGGGCCATGAGCTGCGTCGACGAGAAGACCACCTCGCCCGACGAATAAATCACTCGGCCACCATACCCCTCGACCACGTCGCGCTCGCAGGCGAACCCCGTATGGGCCCGGTGCTCATACTCCCGGCCCTTGACGTACACATCCGGACGCAGCTCGGCGAGCAGCTCAGCGGCGTCGGGCTGGGTCGAGACGTAAACCAGGTCGACGCACTCGAGGGCGGCGAGATTTTCGGCCCGGAGCTCTTCAGGGATATAGGGCCGGTCGGGACCCTTATCGACGTGGGAGTCGCCGGTCAGCGTGACCAGCAGCAGTTCGCCCTGGCGGCGGGCGAATTCAAGGTAGCGGACATGACCGGGATGGACGATGTCGAAACAGCCGTGACACATGACCACGGCTCTCCCTTCGGCCTGAGCGGCCCGAATGGCGGGGAGAAGTTCCGGGAAGTCGACGATCTTGCGGCGATAAGACATGAGTCCCCGATCCGTCACCTGTCAGCCTGAATCACATACGGTCCGATTCGGTCGGAGGTGTTATCGGCTCGGGGTCGACGCGGGCTTCAAGGCAAACCTTCGACCGGGTCCGCCCGCGCGGGGTACGGCAATACTGATATGCAAGCATCAGGAGTCTTGAAGGAGGCGGGTGATGATAATCGAGCGTTTGAGCATCGCAGGTCTGCTGACGGTCCTTCTGTTGCCGGTGGGCCTCGGTTGTCGTTCCGCGGCGCCGGAGCCGGCGGTCTCCTCATCGCCGGCGCCCGAGCCGGCCGCTCGGCAATTTGAATTGCGGATCGATTCGACCCCGCCCGGAGCGGCGGTCACCCTGGACGGGCACAGCGCTGGATCCACGCCGGTGACGCGGCGGTATGACGAGCCGGCCGTGGTGGTGGTGGAAGTGTCCGCGCCGGGGCACGCGCCGGCGATGCTCCGGACCGACGAAGCGTGGTGGCTGCGTTCGGCGGCGGCGCAGGCGGCCCGGCGATTCGGACGATCGGTGGTGATCCGCAACTTTCACCCGAAGCTCACCGAACGAATCGCGCTGCGGATCGAGTCCGAACCGGTCGGCGGTACCGTGACGGTCAACGGTGAAGCCCGCGGTCCGACGCCGCTACTGGTCGACTGGGACGGGGTGACGCCGCTCGCACTGCGGGTGACGCGCGACGGGTTATCGTCTTACGCGGACACGCTGGACGCGACGTGGTGGCGTCGGCATCGATCGTCGGCGCGACTCGACGCCGCGGACAACGTGTTCACCGCGACGGTGCCGGTGCGGTTGTCTGCGCCGATCGCCAATCGCTGGACACGGGTCGGTCAGCAGGTCACGCAACAGAGCGTCGCGGTTCAGTCCGGCGCGACCCACCAGACGGTGCCGGCGATCATCCGCGGGCCGCGCGGACAGCGCGAGGTGTCGTTCCTGTTCGATACCGGAGCCACGTATACCACCCTCGATTCGGAAACCGCGCGCAGTGTCGGGCTCGACTTCGACAAGGCGACGTCCGAAATCACGGCCCACACCGCCAACGGTGTCGTGACGCAGCGCGTCGCCATCCTGTCCGAGGTCGAGATCGGCGGTCACACGGTGCGCAACGTCGCGGTGTTGCAGTGCGACGCCTGCCGCAACGACACGTTGGTCGGCTTGCTGGGGCTCAACGTGTCGCGCGAGTTCTCCACGCATCTGTCGGCGGACGGCCGGAAGATGACGCTCACCCCGTCGGGGCAAGGGGCGGGGCGCCTGCTCACGATGCGGGCGTTTCTCGACGTGCCCGTGCTCACGCCGACGTCGGCACGATTCGTCAACAAGTGCGATCGCGCGATGCGACGGGTCGTGGTCGAAATGTCGCAGCAGGACGCGAAGGGGCAAGCGGTCGCGCGCGTGCGCACGAAGCGATTCACCCTGCCCGCCGGCGGATCGAAAGACGTGGCGATCGATCTGACCCAGTTGGTACAAGGGCGGCCGTACGAACTACGCGTGCTCGAAGGACAGTGGTGATCTTAATCATTATGCTGGTGCGAGATTCCTTTCTCGCACCTTCCCACGCGGGAATCCTTTCCCGCGAGTGTACGCAGGAAAGGATTCCTGCGAATGGTGGGGACGAGATGGGAATCTCGTCCCAGCGTAAAAAAACGCGCTCCCCTTCGGGTTATGCTGGTGCGAGATTCCTTTCTCGCACCTTCCCACGCGGGAATCCTTTCCCGCGAGTGTACGCAGGAAAGGATTCCTGCGAATGGTGGGGACGAGATGGGAATCTCGTCCCAGCGTAAAAAACGCGCTCCCCTTCGGGTCGCCGCTAAACACCCACGAGTAAACGCGTCACGCGATCAACGATCGACCGCGCATGTCCTGCGGGATCGGTTGTCCTAGCATGTTCAGAACCGTTGGGGCTACGTCGTAAAGCGTAGCGTCGTCTTGCCGTCCGCCGGTGGGGATCGACGGGTGGGAAAAGGCGTACATGCCCTGCTGGGCGTGGTTGGCGTCGTCGGGGCCGGTGTCGTTCTCGAAGGTGTAGATGTCCGGGTTGCCCACCGTGCCGACCGAGCGCCAGCGCAGGTCGCCGAAGATCACGATCAGGTCCGGGGGTACGCGGTTGACCTGTTTGTAGATCTCCTCCGGCTTGTGCACGTGCGTGCCCATCGGCTGGCCCTCGTGATCGGGCAGCGCGGTGAGCTTGGCGCTGATTTCGTCGCGGAGGGCTTCGACCTCGGCGGGTTCGACGATGCCCTCCGGCTCACGGTCTTTGACGTTCAGGAAGCATCGTCCGTAATAGCCGCCCTCGCCCCAGGCCCGCGTCTTGCTCCAGTCGACCCGCTTGATGTCGAACCGCGTCGGTTCGGTGACCGGTTGCTTCAGGTGCAGGTAGCCCTCGCGAATCAGCCAATCGTTGAAGCACAGCCCGCCGACCATGCACTTCGCGCCGTGGTCCGAGACGATCCAGACCGCGGTCTTGTCGAGATCCATCGCGTCGAGCAACTCGCCGATCAGCTTGTCGGTGTGGATGTAATAGTCGCGGATGGCGTTCTCGAACGGGTTGCCCGGCTCGTAGCGGTGGTGGGTTTCGTCGAAGTATTGCCAGAAGCCGTGGTGGATGCGGTCGGTGCCCATCTCGACCATCCAGAACAGGTCCCACGGGCGCGAGGTCAGCAGGTGTTTGGCGACCTTGAAGCGCTTGTCGGTCATCTCGTAGATCTGGTCGAGCAGCCACTGTTTGTCGTCGGTGCGGAAGCCGCGGACGTCGACCATGTATTCACCGACGAGTTCGGCGATCTCGTGCTTGAGATTCTTGGGCCAGGTGTAGTCGCTGTCGACGCCGGGGGTGAGGAAGGAGGTGATCATGCAGCCGTTGACCGGCCGGACGATCGGGAAAGTGCCCGGGACGCCGATGACGATCGAGGACTTGTCGCGCTGACCGAGGATGTCCCACAGCCGCGGCTCGCGCACGGCGAGCGACGTGGCGATGCTGAGCTTGTCGTAGGTGTGGTCGGCCCGGTTGCGGAAGCCGTAGATTCCGAGCGTGCCGGGGTCCTTGCTCGACGCCATGCACGACCAGGCGGGTACGGTGATCGGCGGCATGCTGCTGGTGAGGTTGCCGTAGGTGCCCGAGGCCATGAGCCGCCGCATCACGGGCAGGTCGTCGATCCAGCGCTCGAACATCAACGACGGCTCGGCACAGTCCAGGCCGATGATCGCTACTTTTTCGATGGTGCTCATGGGGATACCTGGTGCGGAGCTTTGTACGGAATCTGTTTACTTGCCGTTCAAGCGACGGGCCGCTTCCTCGACGACCTGGGCGGCGACGTCTTCGACCGTACCGGTGATGATCGCGCCGGCGGCGAAGCGGTGGCCGCCGCCGCCGAAGTGTTGGGCCAACTCGAGGACCTCGTTGTTCTTCTCGCCGCGAAAGTTGATGCGGATCTTACCCTCGACGCCTTCGGTAAACAGGATGGCGAAATCGATGCCGTCAAGCGAGCGGGGCACGTAGACCTGGTCGTCGATGTCGGCGGCCCTGCAACCGGCGCCGGTGATCTCGGCGTGGCTGGCGGTGCTGTAAGCGATGCGTCCGTCGGGGCTCAGGCGCGTGTTGTCGTAGATGATCCGCAGCAGGTCGAAGTCGGCCTGGCGGCGCGAGCGTTGCGATCGTTCACCGACTTCGGCGACGCGGGCGCCGCAACGCACCAGGTCGGCGGCGGCGGTGAGGGCGTCGGCGGTGGTGTTGGGCAGCGAGAAACCGTCGGTGTCGGTGTAGATGCCGGTGTAGAGCAGGCTGGCCAGATCGGGTGTCAGCGCGACGTCGAGGGCAAGCAGGATGCGGTAGACCAGCTCGGCCGTACTGGATGCATCGTCGACGACCCAGTTGACGTCGCCATATCTCGGATTGGTGTAGTGGTGATCGACGTTGATGATCGGCCGGCCGTTGCGCCGCAGCGACTCACCGCCGCCGGTGACGTTGGCCCGCGAGAGCTTGGCGGTATCCAGCACGATCACCGCGTCGGCGGCTTCGATGTCACCGTCGTCGGCGACGGGGGTTTCGACCCAATCGAACAGGAAGTTCAGCTTCTCCGGTACGGTGCCCTCGGGCAGGGCGACGGTGGGCTCGGCATCGGTTCCCGTCGCGAGCCCGGCGGCCAAGCCCACGACCGAGGACAGCGCATCGGCATCGGGCGTCACGTGCGCAGCGAGTACCGGGCGCGACGTGGTGCGCAAGGCGTCGATCAATTCGGCCGGTACCGGTTCGGTCAAGCAGGGCTCCAGGCGTACGGTTCAGGGGGGCGCCGTCTTGGTCGTGTCGAATCCAACGACGCAGTTTAGCGGCGACGCGTAGGGGAGCGTTTGAATTCCGATGCCCAAACGCGCTCCCCTTCGGGTCGCCGCCAAACACGTCTTTCAAGACGACGGCGCCGCGAGGTTCTCAAGTCCTACCGATCAACGACAATCAAACCACGTCGCTCAGCTCTCGGCCGGCACGCGTGGTTCCGGCGTGGGCGCGGCCCCCGGCACCACGGGCGGTGTCGCGGTCGCCGGCGTTTCCGCTTCCGGTGATCCGGCTACCGCGGTTGCCGTCTCCGGTTCGGCCTCCGCCTTCGCGCTCCTGGCTTTCGCCTTGGCCTTGCCGGACGATTTGGGCTTGCTCGGAATCTTGAGCGGCGCGAGCAGCATGGTCATCCGACGGCCTTCCATCTTGGGGAAGCGCTCGACCTTGGCGATCTGTTCCAACTCGGTCGAGATGGTCTTGAGCATCGCCAGCCCCCGATCGAGGTGGAACCGCTCGCGCCCGCGGAAGATCATCGTGAACTGGACCTTGTCGCCCTCGCCGAGGAACTTGTGGGCCCGGTTCATCTTGATTTTCCGGTCGTTTTCGTCGGTCTTGGGGCGGATCCGCACCTCTTTGATCTGGACTTCGTGACTTTGTTTCCCCTTGTGCTTCTTCTTCTGCTGGTACTTCCATTTGCCGTAGTCCATGATCCGGCAAACGGGGGGGCGTTCGGTGGGGGCGACCTCGACGAGGTCGAGCCCGAGCTCGCGGGCCCGGTTCATGGCGTCGTCGGTGGGCACGATGCCGCACTGGTCGTTGTTCTCGTCGATCAGCCGAACCGGGGAAATGCGAATTCTCTCATTGGTACGAAGGTCACGTGCGATGGGCGATCACCTATCCTTTCCTTTTTCGTTCGCCACGGCTGCGGCCACTCCGGCGGCCACAGCGACGTATCGTGCGGTCCGGCCACGCGCCGGGGCACGGTCGTTCCGGTCGTTCGCGCGCTGCATTACGGAGTGAGCGCACGCGAAGCGACGTCCTGTCGCCGTTCGGCGATAAACGCATCGAGCGGCATCGAGCCGAGCCGGTCTCCGCCCCGCCGGCGAACATTGACGGCGTCGGATTCGGCCTCCTGCTCCCCGACCACGAGGATGTAAGGCACTTTCTGCTGGGCGGCTCGGCGAATCTTGGCGTTGATTTTCTCGCTGGAGCGATCCAACTCCGGTCGGAGCCCCGCGTCGAAGAGTCGGTCGTGCACCAGTTGGGCGTACGCGTCGACCTTTTCCGAGATGGTGGCCACGACCATCTGCACCGGGGCGAGCCAGAACGGAAACGCGCCGGCGAAGTGCTCGATCAGGATGCCGACGAAGCGCTCGAACGAGCCGAACGGCGCCCGGTGGATCATGATCGGCCGATGAGCCTGATTGTCCGCCCCGACGTAACTCAGGTCGAAGCGTTCGGGCAGGTTGTAGTCGACCTGCACCGTTCCGAGCTGCCACTCGCGGCCGAGGCAATCCTTGACCACGAAGTCGATCTTCGGTCCGTAGAACGCCGCCTCGCCCGGCTCCTCGGTGGCGTTCAGCCCGAGCCGGCCCACCACGTTGCGAATGTTACTCTGGGCCTGATCCCAGTTCGTGTCGGTCCCGGCATACTTGTCGCTGGTCGGATCACGAAAGCCGGCGCGGACCCGGTAGTCGGTCAGACCCAGTCGATCGAGCACGAACTGCACCAGGTCGACCGTGTCGGCCAACTCACTCTCGAGTTGTTCATCGGTGCAGAAAATATGGGCGTCGTCCTGGGTGAATCCGCGAACGCGGGTCATGCCGCTCAACTCGCCGCTCTGTTCGTAGCGATAGACGGTCCCGAACTCCGCGAGCCGGACCGGGAGTTCACGGTAGCTGTGCGGCTCGGCGTCGAAGATCTGAATGTGGTGCGGGCAGTTCATCGGTTTGAGCAGATAGCCGTCGCCCTCGTCGGACTCCGAGCCGATGGGCGGATACTGAGAGTCCTTGTAATAAGGGAAGTGCCCGCTGGTGCGGTAAAGGTCGAGCCGGCCGATGTGCGGCGTGTAGACCGGATCGTAGCCACGCTTGACCAACTCGCCGCGAATGAAATCCTCGAGCTGGTAACGAACCGTCGCCCCTTTGGGCATCCACAGCACCAGACCCTGGCCGACCTTGTCGCTGATGGTGAACAGCGAGAGCTGTTTGCCGATCGTGCGGTGGTCGCGTTTCTTGGCTTCCTCGAGTTGCTGGAGATAGGCGCGGAGCGCCTTGGGCGAAGGCCAAGCCGTGCCGTAGATGCGCTGGAGCATCTTCTCGTTGACGTCGCCGTGGTAGTAGGCGCCGGCCACGTTCATGAGTTTGAACGCCTTGATGTACGACGTGTCGGGCACGTGCGGACCGGCGCACAGGTCCTCGAAGTATTCACCCGGCGTGTCGCCGGTGACGTAGAAGCTGAGCACGTCGCCCTTGGCCGCCTCGGCGTTGCCGATCTTGTAGCGGTTACCCTCGGCCTGGAGCTTCTTGACGCCCTCGGCGCGCGACAGTTCATAGCGCGTGAACGGGCGCGACTCGGCCACGATCTCCTTCATCCGGGCTTCGATTTTCTCGAAGTCTTCCGGGGTGATCGGGCGGTCGAGGTCGATGTCGTAATAGAAGCCGTTTTCGACGGGCGGTCCGTAGACGAGTTGGGTTTCGGGGAACAGGTCGCAGATGGCCTCCGCCATCACGTGAGCACAACTGTGGCGGAGGAGGAAGAGGCTGTCGGCCGAGTCGTCGTCGCGGGTGAGAATGGTCAGCGTACCCCCGTCGGCGGGGACGGGACTGCTCAATTCGAGCGTATGTCCGTTGACGCGCCCGCCGATGGCCTTGCGGGCGAGCCCCTCGCTGATGCCGGCGGCGACGTCGCGGACCGTGGTCCCGTCGTCTACGGTCAGGGTTTTCCCGTCTGGAAGCGTGACGGTCGGCATCGTGTCGCTGCAGCGAACTCCCAATCTGGACCAATCAGCCCGAGCAAAAAAAAGACACAGCGGTCCTGCGCACGTAGGCTTGCGGGACAACCCGGCGGTTCGTGACCGCCTGCCCGTTGATCTAAGCCGTTTCGTGCGTCATGGACTCTGTGCCGTCGACTCGCAACTGACCCGCGCCGGAACGCGCATCAAAACCGAGGATAAACGATAATCCTCAGTAGGTCAGCCTATCGCGCGGCAGGGCGGGACGTCAAGGGGAAATGTGGAGTTCAGTCCGCCAAAGGCGGTGCGGAACGCGGCGTTTCGGATCGGCTTGGGACTCGCTACGATCCGGTGGGCCGGGTTGCCTATTTACGGAGACCGAGGTTGATGGTGCGATCATTGGGCAAGGGTCTGTTCGGGATCATCCTCGCGGTCTCGAGCGGTGGGTGTGGCTTGACGTTTTCCGGGCCGTTGGACTCCGGGACGGGCGACCTGGTCGCGTCCTCGACCGCGGTGGTTTGGGTGGACGGTACGCTGTCGTTGGCGGGTGAGCTGGTCACGACCGACGCGGTCGACGTGTTTGACCTCGGGGCGCTGGCATCGGGCACCCGTCTGACCGTCGAAGTCGTCGGGTCGGCCGGTCTCGATCCGGTCGCGACCGTCTTCGACGCACAGGACAATCGATTCGCGTTCGCTGACGATGTCGATTATCCCGCCGGCGAGCTGTCGGCGGTGATCGACGAGGTGGTTCGACATGCGAGCGATCACTACCTGTTGGCGATAGCGGGATTCGGGATTCCGCCCAAGCCGGCGACGACCGGATCGTACACGGCCCGGGTGACCCGTAGCGACGAAGCGGCGCCTTCGCCGGCCGGTCACACCTTCGTGGTTCGTTATCAGGGCGGCAGCGGCGTGTTCATCGACGACGAGATCCTGGGCCGGCTCGGGCCTTGGGACGTTCCCGCTTTCGATCCTCAAACCGTCATCCCCACCTACGCCGACGCGATCGACACGATCAAGCCGGCGCTCAACGAAGCGATCCGCGAGATCTTCGCCGAATTCGACCTGACCGTGATCACCGACGATGACGCCGATGCGGTGGCCGAGGCCGAGCCGGTCAGCGGTATCTATCTCGTCTTCAACGTCGACGAGGCGGCGTTCCTGGTCAATCGCAACATCCTCGGCGTGGCCCGGGCCGACGCGTTCAACCGGCAGAAGGACGACGCGATTTTCGTGTTCGTCGAAGGGCTCGCCGGCCGGTCGCCCAACGCCGATATGTTCGTCAGCAACACCGCCAATCTGATCGCCCACGAGATGGGGCACACGCTCGGACTGCTGCATGTCGACGTGCCGGGGTCGCTGCTCAATCCGAATCTCGCGCTCGGTGCTTGCTGCGCGCTGCTGCCGATTCGGCGCGGTCCCATGGTCGAGTTTCCGATCGGCTTCGAGGATCAGGCGCTGCTGCTCGAAGAGACGCTCGGCCGGGTTGACGGCGGCATGTAACCACGCATACGAACCCCAAGCGCCGGCACGGGGCCTAGAACCCGCTCGCTTGCGCTCGCGGTTCGGATTAACCGTAGGAGTTCGGGCAGGTCTGGCAGGCGGTCAGGTCCTTGTAGTCGGCGGCGAGGACCTTGTCGCGGATGCGTTGGATTTCCGGGGAGTTCCACACGTCGCGGACGGTTCGGTCGTGGATGTTGCCGAGCGGCAGCTTGCCGTTGACGTCGCCGCAGCAGAAGCCGAAGTCGCCGTTCCAATAGACGAGCAATCGGTTGCCGTGCCGGCAGTAGGCGCGGCGGCGCGGGTGCACGGTGGGCATCACGTATTCGATCTTGCGGTCGGCGCTCATGTAGGAATTGCCCTCGACCTTGGTAATGCCGGAGAGCAGAACGTTGCTTACTTTTCCCTGCCAGCGATCGAGGAACCGGCGGGTCTCTTCGCTCCCGAAGTCCTCCGAGAGCTTGGTGATGTTCACCACCAGGTCGTCGACGCCCATCTCGGCCGCTACGTCGATGAGGTCGTGAATGTTGGTTTCGATGATCGGATAGGATGCGCCGGGACGAATCACTTCGAGGTCGCCCTCGAGCCCGTCGAGCGAAATGCTGACCTCGCGCAGGCCCGCCTCGATCAGGGCTCGACTGCGCTCGCGGGTCATCAGCATGCCGTTTGTTTGAATCCCAAACGTGGCCGACCCAGGCGCGCGATCGCCGGCCTTGGCGAGGTAGGCGATGAGTCGCTCGAGTTCCTTGTGCAACAGCGGCTCACCGAGGAAGTAGAGCGCCATCACGCAGCCCGTCTCGACGCACCATTCGTCGGCGGCGCGCCGGAGCGTCTCGAAGGCCATGTCGCCCAGGCCGCGGTCCATCTGGTTCCGGGTGCACATCACGCAACGCAGGTTGCACCGGTTCGTGATCTCGAGCTGCAACCGCGGCGGGAAATCGGGAGGCGACAACCGGAGGGCGTGCTTTTCGAACAGGGCCATGACCCGCCGCCGGGCGAGGGTGTCGAACTTGTTGCGCAGTGCGACCGGCTTGTGGGCGAGCCCGTGCCAAGTCGCGTAGGCCCGGTCGAGATCGCCGAGTTGTTCGAGCACCTCGGCCAAGCCGAACAGTGCTTGCGAGCGCAGGCCGTCGTCCTCGGTTTCTTGGGCGACCCGCCCCATCAGGTTCGCCCCGGCCTGGACCCGGCCCGAGCCGAGTAGCTCCACCGCTCGCTGATAGTCTTTGGCGCCGGCGCGGCTCGCCGCGCGCCGGTCGGCTTGGAGCATCGTGGTCATGTGTCCATTATCGGGACCAAGACCGGTCAGCATGAGTATTCGGTCCGGGTGTCAGCTACCAGGTGTATCGGACGCGATAGGTCACGACCCGTTCGGAGTCCGGCTCGATCCGGACGGGAAAGACGATCGTGCGGCTATCGACCTTCTCGAAGTCGTGGTTCTTCTCGCGCACGGTCCACTCGCTCGTGCGGTAGAGTTTTTCCAGGACCTTGACCGTGACCGCTTCTTCCTTGTGGTTGCGGAGCTTGATCTCGAACGCTTCCTCGTAGACGCGGTCGGTGATCTTCTTGAAGTCGGTCTGCTTGCGCTCGCCGACGATGTCGAACGCGTCGCCGATATACAGGGCGACCTTCTCATCCCGGGACGTGTGGTCGATGGTGTCCTCGCCGATGAACTCCAACGCTCCGTCGGTGTCCTTCTTGTAAACCCGGCACTTACCCTTGGGCAGGGCGATGCCCAGGTTGCGGTCGGCCCGATTCTCGAACTCGACAATGACGTTGACCTTCTTGTTTTCATCCCGGCCGTAGTTGGGGTCCCAGTACTGTCCGTAGCGGAACCAGTGCAGTTTCGATCCGTCGTAGAGATACGTCTTGGTCACGGGCACGCCGGCGGCGCGCAGGATCTCGACCTGCTTGATCTGGTTGTTGTTCACCGTCGTCGTCTCGGGCAGGTCGTACATGCGATACTCGCCGAACACCCGGCTGGGGTCGTCACCCTTTTGCGTGGTGGGCGCGAGGCGGGTGAGCAACTTGTAGTACTCCTGGCCGAAACCGTAGTGGTGTAGGGCGTAGTCGATGCGGGTGTCGCCGGCCATGAGCTTGACCGCGGCTTCCTTGTACGCGGTCCCGGTGTGGTTCTCGACCGTGACCCAGCCGGACAGGTCGACGCGCGCATCGTCGGGACTGAGCACCAGGTTGTAGTCGGCCCGCCAGCGGATGTTGTTGGCGATGTAGGAGACCTCGACGGTGTGCCGGGCGGCCTGATCGGTGGCGAGTTCCCAGACCAGCGTGGGCCGGGTGAGTAAGCCGTCGGGCAGGGACGAGAAGGCGATGCGTTTGATGTTCTCCCCGCGCTCGACCATGAAGATCGGCCCTTTCTCGCGGTCGGCGGCGAGCACGAGTCGCCGCTGATCGAAGCTCATCAGAATCCCCTCGTAAGGGCGTTCGGCGGTGTAGGCGGTGATCGGGCGGTCGATGTATTTCTGCAGCAGCTTGTCGGCGTTGACCAGGTCGAACTCGTAGTTCTGCTCGACCACCGTCGCCCCGGGATCGGTGAGCGACCGGAAGTGCACGCTCGTCGCGTCGATCGTCGAGGCGACGTCGCGGAAGCGGACGACGTTGAGCCCCGACCGCAGCGCGTCGGGCAGCTCGCGACGATCTTTGACCAAGGCGAAGTTCTGGTTGTACACCGTCAGTCGTACGCCGGACGCCTCGGCGCCCCGTGCACAAGGAATCAATGCCGCCGAACCGAGCAGGATACCGATGGTCATGACTCTGAGCGTCGCTTGTCTCATCGCGTCTGTCTCCAATCGTCCGTGGTCGCGGGAACAGATTCCCGCATCGTTGGGTGCGAGAAAGGATTCACGCACCAGCGGTCTCCTATGGCGGTTACCATTGGTACCGCGCGGTGTAGGTCACGACGCGCTCGCTGTTCGCGGGTACGTCGACGGTGTACACGATCGTATTGAAATCCTTCTTTTCGTGCGGATGACTCTCTCGCGGGACCGTCCAGTTCGCTCCGCCTTGCAGCCGTTCGATCACCTCGATCTTCACGGCGTTGTCTTTGTGATTGCGCAGCCGGATACGCCAATCCTGTTCGTTCACGCGTTGGGCAGGCCGGCGCTGGTCGAGCTGCGTGCGCTCGGCGGTCAGGTCGAACGCGTAACCGACGCGGATCTTCACCGGCTCGTCCTTGGACGTATGGTCGATCGCGTCGCTGCCGAGAAACTCCGCCTGCCGGTCGGCGTCGATCTGAAAGACGCGGATCGGACCCTTGGGCAGCGGCATGCCGAGATCCGGATGGACCGTCTTGGCGTTCTTGAACTCGAGCATCACCGCGACCTTGTTCCCCTCGCCGCGGTAAACGTAACGGCGTTTGACCGGGATGCCGGTCACGTCGATCAGCTCGATCTGCTTGGTCTGCTTGTCGCGGATCGTCGTCGGCCGGGGGAGGGTGTAGAGATGGTACTCGGCGAATGATTTCTCCTCGAACTGAGTCGTCGCTTTGCCTCTGCGTGCCAGCGCGCGCATCGGCACGGCGGCCGGCATGGCTTCGGCCTCGTCCTCGACCACGTTCACGTCGCCGGCCATGAGCTTGAGGTGGGCGTCGGCGTAGGTCGCGCCGGTGTTGTTGGTCACCGTCACCCACCCGGAAAGATCGACGTGGCTGCCGTCACCGTCGGCGGTGGCGCGGTAGTCGACCTGCCAGACGATGTTGTTCGCCCGGTACGCCACCTCGACGTCGTGCGGGCCGGCCTGTTGCGACTCGATCTGCCACACCAGGGTCGGCTTGGTGAGCAGACCTTCGGGCAGGGTCGAGAAGCGAATGTCCTTGATGTTCTCGCCGCGGGGCACGAGCTGCACGCCGTCGTCGTTGGTCAGGACCAGTTGTCCGGCGTCGAAGCTCAACAGCTTGCCGTCGAGCACTTCACCCTCGCGGGTGACGACGCTGACGCCGCGGTCGATGTACTTGGTCAGCAGCTTGTCGGCGTTGACCAGGTCGAACTCGTAGTTCTGCTCGATGACCTTCGCCCCGCCGGCGGGCTGGAGGCATCTGAACTGCACGGACTCGGGCACGATGGTGGCGGCCACGTTGTCGAATCGCACCGTCGATCGCCCGCCGGCCAGGTCCATGGCGCGGTGCTCGCGGACCACCGCGAAGTTCTGGTTGTAGACGGTCAGCCCGACGCCGTCGGCGGCGCCGACGCGTGCGGGGCTGAACAGAACGATCAAGCAAAGTAGCATTCGCTGGGGCGAGAAGCGTCGCTGGGGCGAGAAGCGTCGCTGGGGCGAGAAGCGTCGCTGGGGCGAGAATCCTTTCTCGCCCCCGGCCTCGGCGGGAATCCTTTCCCACACGCCTCGCGGGAAAGGATTCCCGCATCGTTGGGTGCGAGAAAGGATTCTCGCACCAGCTTGACCGGCTTGCCGTCGCGTTATCTTGTCGTCGGGTCGTGCTACTACCATGTCTGATCCACCGTGTAGAGTAGGGTCTTCTCCGCGTTCTGATCCAGTACGAACTCGAAGTGTAGCGTGTTCACGTCGATCGCCATTATACCGGCGCACACCCCTTCCTGATCCTTGGACGCATCACCGCCGATTTCGCTCCCGAAAAAATCCGCATCCGGGGAATCTTTCCCGGAGAGCGGAGCGTAGTATAATCGCCGCCGACTCAGCTACAGGGAGGCGCCGGTCATGCCGACAGGAAATGGATTAACTCGCCGCGGGTTCGTGACCGCCGTCGCCGCCTCGGCGGGGGCGTCGAAAGCCGCCCTTGCCGACGACAAGCCGGTCCCGAGCAAGAAGGCGCAGCCGAGCCCGAGCAGGAAGGTGAAGTCGAACACGATTTGTGTTTTCACCAAGCCGTTTCAATCACTCAGTTACGACGAACTGGCGGATCGCATCGCTGCGTTGGGCGTCGATGGGATCGAAGTGCCGGTTCGCGACAAAGGGCACATCCAGCCGGCCGAAGTGCCCGACGAACTGCCGAAGATGGTCGAGGCGCTGAAGAAGCGCCGTCTGGAGATCACCATTCTCACGTCGGACATTCATCGCGTCGACCAGCCGCATGCCGAAGCGACGTTGCGCACCGCGGCCAAGCTGGGGATCCAGCGCTACCGGATGCGATACTACCGGTACGACCTGCGCCGGCCGATTCTCGATCAGCTCGCCGAGATCAGGCCGATGGTCAAGGATCTGGTTGCGCTCAACCACGAGTTGGGCATCTCGGCGGTCTATCAGAACCATGCCGGTCCGACGATCCTGGGCGCGCCGCTGTGGGACCTCCACGCGTTGATCCAGGATTACCCGATTGCGCAGATCGGCTCGGCGTTCGACATCCGACATGCGACCGTCGAGGGCGGGCAGTGCTGGCCGATCCAACTCAAACTGCTGCTGCCGCACATCAACGCCGTGTGCGTGAAGGATTTCCGATGGGACGGCCGCCGGCCGGACAATGTGCCGCTGGGTGAGGGACGGGTCGACCGCCGATTCTTCGCGTTGCTGCGGGAATCGGACTACCGCGCACCGATCTCGCTGCACGAGGAGTATCTCGACCACCGCGACCCGAAGCTGGTGCCGGAACACCTGGCGGCCATACGGCGAGACCTCGATACGCTGCGCACCTGGCTGGACGCGTGATTACTCCGCCGGTTGGGTAGGGGCCGGTTGGGTAGCGGCTACTTGCCGGCCACGACCGGGTTGCGGAGCACACCCACGCCCTCGATCTCGACCTCGACGACGTCACCGGGCTTGATCGGCTTGGTCTTGCCCGGCGTGCCGGTGAAGATCAGGTCGCCGGGACGCAGTGTAACGTGCTCGCTGATGAAGCTGACCGTCGTGGCGATGTCGTGGATCATGTTCTTGGTGTTGGTCTTTTGCCGGACCTCGCCGTTCAGACGCAACGCCATGCCGAGGTTGCCGTAGTCGAGACCGGCGACGATGTACGGGCCACAGGGACCGAACGTGTCCGACGCTTTGGCTCGCCACCACTGGGTGTCGTTGCGCTGCCAGGTCCGGGCGCTCACGTCGTTGCCGCAGGTGATGCCCAGCACGTAATCGAGGGCTTTGTCGACCGGGACGTTCTTGGCGCGTTTGCCGATCACGACGACCACTTCGGCTTCGTAGTGGACATCGTCGGTGGTCGTGGGCAGGACGATCTTGCCCTCGTGCCGTTGGATACACGACGGGATCTTGTAGAACGGCTCGGGGTTCTTAGGCAGCGGCTTGTCGCCGAGGTGGTCCTTGTAGTTGCCGGCCAGGGCGATGACCTTGGACGGATTGCTGGGCGGGAGAATGGTGATGTCGGCGAGGGCGACGGTCCGGTCGGTTTGCTTCCATTTGCCGAACTGTTTGCCGGCCAGGACGCGCACGCGATCGCCTTCGACGATGCCGAAGGTGGGGCGTTTGCTGTCCGCGGTGTGGAATCGGACGTACTTGACGACCTTGCCGTCCTCGGCCGTCGCCGACCGAGCGGCCGGCAACAGGCCGGACCATCCGACCAACGCAAGCACCAGAGCGGTTCGCAGTGAGAACATGGCGATCTCCCGTGATGTAAGCCGTTACGTGGTTTCTCAGGAAACGAAGTTCAAGCGTAGCCGGGTCGACGGCCCCACGCAAGCGGTACGCGAAAGGTATGAGGGGATGGCATCCACCCGGTGGCTCGACGTTGTGTGCGCGAGTTTGTGTTTAGCGGCGACCCGTAGGGGAGCGCGTCGGCACATGTCGTGGCAAAAAAACACGCGCTCCCCTACGGGTCGCCGCTAAACGGGTTTGCTGCGATCAATGATTGATAACGGTCGTCCGCATGCCGGAGTGTCGCGATGTCGGCTAATTGTGACCTTTCCCGTGTCGTGGTCCTCGACCGATCGTGAAACCATGATAGATCCCACAGTTTCATCGTCATGTCCCAGCTCCCCGAGAGCCCCAGTCGGCCGTCGGGACTGATCGCCACGGTGTAGACGCTGCGCAGACTCCCCGTGAAGGTGCGCAGGCATTGTCCGGTGGCCAGGTCCCACAGCTTCAGGGTCTTGTCCTCGCTCCCCGAGAGAGCCTGGAGCCCGTCGGGACTGATCGCCCCAAACCGGGCCGTCTTCGGCCCGTAGGTGGGTGCTCCGGGGCTCCGTTATACGAGGTCCCGGTCGGTATGCAAAACATCGTCGGTTAATCTTGTAACATCGCAGGAGACGAAGGATCGGCGAAGCGGGGGTGCTCCCCTATGATCCGGGCTCGGTACGCTTAGGCGAGCAGTTTGTCGGCGACGTGGCCGCCGATGTCGGTCAGGCGGAAATCGCGACCGCCGAACTTGAAGGTGAGCTTTTCGTGATCCATGCCGAGCAGGTGCAGGATCGTGGCGTGGAAGTCCTGCATGTGCATCGGGTCGGCGACGGGCAGATAGCCGAGGTCGTCGGTCTGGCCGTAGGTCGTTCCGCCGCGGACGCCGCCGCCGGCCATCCACACGCAGAACGCGTCCTTGTGGTGGTCGCGGCCGGGGTTCTTGTCGCTGTTGTCGCCCTGCAGCATCGGCGTGCGCCCGAACTCGCCGCCCCAGACGACCAGCGTGTCGTCGAGCAGGCCGCGCTGCTTGAGGTCGCGGATCAAAGCGGCCGCGGGTTGGTCGATGTCCTTGCATTTGTGGGGCAGGTTCTTGAACACGCCGCTGTGCATGTCCCACCCGTTGTTGAAGATCTGCACGAAACGCACGTCGCGTTCGACGAGTCGACGCGCGAGCAGGCAATGGTTGGCGAAGCTCGCCGTACCCGGTTCGGTGCCGTACATGGCGTGGATTCCGGTCGGCTCGGTCGAGATGTCCATCAATTCCGGGACCGACGCCTGCATGCGGAAGGCCATTTCGTATTGAGCGATGCGGGTGGCGATCTCGGGGTCGCCCACGTCGGCAAGCTGCGCGCGGTTGAGCTGCTGCACCGAGTCGAGCATGCGGCGACGGTCGGCGCGGACCATGCCGGGCGGGTCGGACAGGAACAGTACCGCGTCGCCCTGGTTGCGAAACTGCACGCCCTGATAGACGGTGGGCAGAAACCCGCTGCCCCAAAGGCTGTTGCCGGCGCCGGCGGTCGTACCGGTCATGAGCACGACGAACCCGGGCAGGGTCTGACTTTCCGAGCCGAGTCCGTACGCGACCCACGAGCCCAGGCTCGGCCGGCCGAATTGTCCGAAACCGGTGTGCAAGAAGAGCTGCGCGGGCGCGTGGTTGAACTCCTCGGTGTGCAGCGTCTTGACCACCGCGATGTCGTCGGCCACGCCGGCCAGGTGCGGCAGCAACTCGGACAACTCCAGCCCCGACTGGCCATGCTTCGAGAACTTGTAGCGCGTGCCCAGCAGCTTCGGGTGGCCGCGCAGAAAGGCGAACCGCCGCCCTTCGATCAGTTCCTTGGGCACGGGCTGGCCGTCGTGCTCGCACAGCGCCGGTTTGTAGTCGAACAGATCAAGCTGCGTCGGCGCCCCGACCATGTGCAGGAAGATCACGTGCTTCGCCCGCGGCGCGAAGTGCGGCAACTTGGCCGACATCGGATTCTTAGGCCGCGCGGCCGCGGAAGAATCCCGCTGCAGCAAGGCCGACAGCGCAATCGCCCCGATACCGGTTCCGGTGCGCCCGAACAACTCGCGGCGGGTCAAATTCTGGGCAAGCTCATGGGGTGTCATTTGCCCGTTCATCCTTTGGTGATGGTTTCGTCGAGGTTCAGCAGGATGCCGGCTACATGGAACCAGGCGGCCAGTTCCGCGGACGGCTCATCGACCAGCGCTTCCGCGGCGGTGGGGTTTAACTCATAGCGCCGCTGTTCGTTTTCGACTACCCGCGCCAGGTGTTCGATTTCCATCGGGTGGGGGTGCCTGGACAGGCAGCGTCGAAACGCATGGGTGACGCGTTCGGCGGTATTTTGGTTTTGGTGGTCGGCGACGATGTGTTGGGCGAATCGCCTGGCCATCTCGACATAGACCGGGTCGTTCATCAGTGTCAGGGCTTGCAGCGGCGTGTTGGTTCTCGGCCGTTGCACGACGCAGGAGGCGCGGTCGGGCGCGTCGAAGTTCACCATGCTGGGATAGGGCGCGCTGCGCCGCCAGATCACGTAGATGCCGCGGCGGTTGGCATCGTCACCCCGGCTGACGTGGTAGGTGTTGTCGACCTTGCCCGTCACGGCCCAGATACCCGCCGGCTGCGGGGGGCGGACGGGCGGGCCGGCCATGGCGCGGGAGAGCGTGCCGCTGACCGCCAGCGCGTTGTCGCGAATGGTTTCGGCGTCGAGCCGCACCCGCGGACCGCGCCCGTACAGCTTGTTGTAGGGGTCGCAGGCCAGCCGCTCCGGCGTGAGACGTGACGTTTGGCGGTAGGTCGCCGAGGTTACGATCAGCCGGTGGATCGCCTTGGTCGACCAGCCGCGGGCGACGAACTCGGTGGCCAGCCAGTCGAGCAGCTTGGGGTGGGTGGGTCGTTCGCCGCGCGTGCCGAGGTCATCGAGCGTCGCGGCCAATCCGTGCCCGAAAAACTCGGCCCACCAACGATTGACGGTTACCCGGGCGACGAGCGGATTGCTCGGGTCCACCAACCACCGAGCCAGTCCCAGGCGATTCGGCGGCGCGTCGGCGGGCAAACGGTGCAGCGCTGCGGGCACGCCGGGCTTGACCTCGTCCTCCTTGGTGAGGAAGTTGCCGCGCTTGAAGATGTTCGTGGTGCGTGGGCGGTCGAGCTCGACCATGACCAGCGACGTGGGCGGCGTGACGGCTTCGAGTGCTTTGTCGACCTCGGCCAGTGCATCGCGCAGCCGTTTGATCTCCGGCTGGAGACCCAGGTAATAGTCCTTGATCTTCTTCTTGTCGGCCGCGTTGCGCTTCTCCGGCACGATCGTCAGCGCGGCGAGGACGGCCTTGGGCAGCTTCTTGCGTTGCGCTTCGTCGTCGCGATAGCCCGCTTCCCATTCATCCTGTTTCGCCGTCCGTGCTTCGACCAGCGGCGTGAGCTTCTTCTGCATGTCCTCGCGATATGACGCGAATTCGATCCGTCGAGCCTGCTTCTCGGCCGACTGAGGCAGCTCGATCCACGGGCCCTTGAAGTCGATGGCGGCCGTGTCCTTGTCCGAGCGAAAGTCGGTTTCGACGGCGGTGTTGTTGAAGTAGGCGAATAGCCGGTAGTAATCCCGCTGCGTGAACGGGTCGTACTTGTGCTCGTGACATTGGGCGCAGCCGATGCTGGTGCCGAGCCAGACCGTACCCGTGGTGTTCACCCGATCGATGACGGCGTTGACGCGGTTCGCTTCCTGGTCGACCCCGGCCTCGACGTTGACCGTCGGCCCGCGATGAAACCCGGTGGCGATGCGCTGCTCGACGGTGGCGTTCGGCAACAGGTCGCCGGCGATCTGCTCGATCGTGAACCGATCGAACGGCATGTCGTCGTTGAGGGCGCGAATGACCCAATCGCGAAAGGCCCACACGTCACGGAAGCCGTCGCGCTGAAAACCGTTCGAGTCGGCATAGCGGGCGAGGTCGAGCCAGGGTCGGGCCCAGCGTTCGCCGTAGTGCGGTGAGGCGAGCAGGGTGTCGACCACGTGTTCGTAGGCGTCGGGCCGGTCGTCGGCGAGGAACGCGTCGACTTCGGCGACGGTCGGCGGCAGGCCGATCAGGTCGAGATAGACCCGGCGAATCAGGCGGGCGCGATCGGCGGGCGGGGAAGGTGACAGCGCTTCGGCTTCGAGCCGAGCGAGCACGAAGGCGTCGATCTCGTTGATCACCCAGGCGGGGTCTGCGGTCACCGGCGGTGTAGGCCGCACCGGCGCGACGTAGGCCCAATGGGTCTCGGCGGCAACGGCAGGCAGCGCGCCGACCACGCACAATCCGACGACCGCTCGTATGCAGCGTGATAATGACATGACGGGACTCGGCACTTACATCAACATTCGTTGACATTACCTTATCGATTCGACCGCGGGGAATCAATCAGTGAGCGGACCGTCATGCCGCCGCGATGTGAGTCCATTTAGCCGCCGAGCTTGCTCGGCGCTCTTTTTGATGCGTTTGTAGCGCCGAGCAAGCTCGGCGGCTAAATGACCAAACAAATGCACAGTTCTATTCCCCGTGCTGCGTGGACTCCGGTAAAGGGAGCGACGAGGCCATCAGACGTTTGGGTCGAAACCGCTCGCGATCCTGGATGATCCCGCTGGGCAGGACGGGTGGCTCGCCGTTGACGTGGTGGGCGTAGAGGCGCCGGCCGAATTCGCGTCCCAGCCGATTGGCCCAGATGTCCTCGAAGTCATACCCCGCGCCGGAGGTAAACCAGCTCTTGATCTCGCCGACGACTTCCCAGGCGATCCCGTTGATGCCCGCGACCGGGATCAGGCGTCGGTGATCGTTGTATTGCCACATCGCATGGGCGAAGAAGTGTCCGGTCTTGTCGTTCGGAGCGAGCACGCCGGCGGCGGTCAGGCCGGTGTTGAACGGGTGTTGGAGCTTCAGACCCTCGATGGCCGAGATCGTGCCGAGCAGGTCGAGGGCGTCGCGCTCCGAGCCGGCGGCGTCGACGGCGAAGGCCCAGATGGCGTCGATCCGTTGCGTCCCGACCGGTAAGGCGAGGTAGTCGGCATCCGAGGCGAGAAAAGTTTCGAGCCGCGGGCGCTCCGGATGCGCGCAGCCGACGATGGCGATGCTCGGTCCAATGACGAGCATAAGTTCACGCATGTGCAAGATCGGTCGGTTCGACTTCAACGAGCTTACCTTGACGTCACGCGCACGTCATCGACGTGAAACGCTGCCGGCCGCACCGGTTCGCCGGCGCCGGACAGATCCGGTCCGGGGGTCTGGTTCGGGGTTCGCCGGACCGGCAGGGCGCGATACGGACCGGTGCGAAACGATAGGCGCTCGACCGACAACACCGCTTCGGCCAGGGACGCTTTCTTGAGCGCCGCCTTGCCGTCGATCGACACGCTGTAGTTGCCGTACGGCGTCGCGTCGATGGTCAAAGCGATCTCGTGCCAGGTCCCCGGTTTGTACGCCTGTAAGTCGACCGACTCGGTTCCGTTGATCGCGCTGATGTGACCGTCGTCGCCGAAGCGCAGCCGGACCGGCCGATTGCCGTATCGATCCACGACGTCGATTTCCAGTAAACCGGCGTCACGCTGCTTGGCAAAGACCTTGCAACGTACCTGCACGGACTGACCCTCGGGGAAAACGCGGACCGCCCGGGCGTAGTCGTAGGGGTCCTTGTCGGCCAGCTTCAGGCTTTTGTTCTTCTCGCTGGGAAAAGCGGCCACACCGACCGGGGCCCAGATCGGGTCGTAGACGTTCCAGTCGATCACGTTACCGCCGATTTCCATGTCGTCGAAGTCGTCGGTGACGGGACCCTCGACGTGGTGCTTCACCGGCACCGGGACCCGGCTCACCCATATGTCCTCCTTGTTGACGCTGTAGGTCAGCCACATGTCGTCACCGGGCGGGTTGCCGTTGCTCTCGATGATGCCGCGGGTGTATTGCGGGCCGAAGTCCTTGTATTTGCCGTAATAGCGACGCGGCGGCACCTCGCCGTGCACCAGCACCATGTCGTCGAAGATCACGCCGTCGTCGCTGGTGATCGCGATCAGCGGGTAGCGGTGCTCGTCGGTGACGATCGGGTTGTAGGCCAGCGCATACCGGCCGTCGTCGGTGCGCTGGGCCCATTGCTTGCCCCCCGCCATCGTCAACGTCGGTGCACGAACCGGCGTCGAAAAGGTCACGCCGCCGTCGCTCGACAACGCGCAGCGCGAACGCTTCCAGAACCCGATGACCTTGCCGTCCTTGCGGACATAGTAGGAAAAAGCCGAGCCGCTCTCGTTGAACGAATAGAACCCGTCGAGACCGCGGTCCTCGTCCCACCATTGGAGCGTGATCAGCTTGTTGGCCAATAGCGCGTCGCAAGCCTCGACGAAGCCTTTGTCGGTCGAGCGCGTATAGAACGGCAGGCTCGTGTTGCTCTCGTTCCAATCGGCATGGCTGGTGTAACGAAGAAAGTAGATCGGGCCGTAGGTACCGTCTTCATACGCCTCGCGGACCACCCGGCCGATGCCGAATCGTCCGAACGGATTCTCGGCATGGCCGTAGAACGCGAGCACGAGCAGCCGGTCGTTGGGGGCCACGAAGAAGCCCATGCGTTGGTGCATCATGTAGCCGTTGGATTTGCCGGGCATCGGTGTGTTCGGCGGCGCTTGGTAGGGCGGGAAAACGACCTCCGGCTTGCTCCAGTCGCGGCCGTCGGGCGAGGTGGCGACGAGCGTCTGGCCCGGGGCGATGTGTTCGCCGACCGGGTTGCTCAGGTATTCGAGATAGAACTTGCCCTTCCAGTAGGCGAGCATCGGGGCGTGGTTGTAGGTCCACCCGTGGCCGTCGGACCACTCGGGGTGATCGCGGTTGACGCGCACGACCTGATGGTTGGCGGTGCCGATCGCCGGCCGAAGCCGCCCGCCGTGCGGGGTCGGGTCGATGGTCACGCCGCCGACGTAACGTACCGGTTCATGTTCGCCGCCGGTTTGCGCTGAACTTGTCATGGCGGTACCGGCTATTATCGCCGCCGTCAGCCCTACGCGATAAAACAGCAAGGTTGTTCGCATCTTCGTGTTCCTGAGTCGGTTGATGAAGCGTTGACCGTAGATCGTGGTTCGATGACTGTCAAATCGACGTCGGACACGATGCGCGGTATAGAACGCCCCAACGATGGGAGATCGTATGTGAGGGTATCGAAATGTTGATTCGAGCCGTATCGTGCCTGGTTCTGATTGTTACAACGGGATGTGCGTCCGTCGCCTCGACAGGCATGAACGCCGAGGTTCTCGGGCGGATTCCCGAGCGCATGCGCGGGTTCGTCGCGGAGAAGCAAGTCGCCGGCGTGGTGACGCTCGTCGCCCGACGTGGACGTACCGTACACCTCGAAGCGGTCGGGCAGGCGAACGTCGAACAGGATCGACCGATGCGCACCGACGCGCTCTTCGCCATCGCTTCGATGACCAAACCGATCGTCGCGGTCGCCGTGATGATTCTGCAGGACGAGGGGAAGCTGTCGGTCGACGATCCCGTCTCCAAGTACATTCCGCGGTTCAAAGCGGCGGCCCTGAAGGATGGACCGGCGGAACGGGAGATCACGATCCGCGACCTGCTGACGCATACGTCGGGATTCGGCGGAGAACAACGCACCGAGGAGACGTTGGAAGCGACAACCGCGGAGATCGCCGGCCGGCCGTTGCAGTTTCAGCCGGGAACGCAGTGGGCGTACAGTCCCGGGCTGAACGTCTGCGGCCGGATTATCGAGTTGGTGTCCGGGCAGGCCTTCGACGCGTTTCTGGCCGAGCGCGTCTTTCGTCCGCTGAACATGGTCGACACGACCTTTCAGCCCACGGCCGAACTGCGGGACCGGCTCGCGCAGCTTTATGAACCCGGGCCGGACGGCGAGTCGCTCGCATCCGGGACGCATTGGATCATCACGGACCCCGGCCGGCGCGCCCCGAATCCGTCGGGCGGCCTGTTCTCGACCGCATCGGACGTGGCGAGATTCGGTCAAATGATCTTGAACGGCGGGAAGCTGGACGGACGACGCATTGTCTCGAAAGCGGCGATCGAACAAATGTGCCGTGTTCAGACCGGTGATCTGACGACCGGTTTTTCGCCGGGCTGCGGCTGGGGGCTGGGTTGGTGTGTTGTTCGGCAACCGCAAGAGGTCACGCGTATGCTCTCGCCCGGCACGTTCGGGCACGGCGGCGCGTTCGGCACGCAATACTGGATCGATCCCGAACGGGAAATGATCTTCGTGCTGATGATCCAACGCCGGGGGTTCGGAAGCGGAGATCGTTCGGAGATTCGCGACGTGTTCCAGGAACTCGCGGTGCGGGCGGTTCGTGACTGAATCCGTGCCTGATGTGTCATCCGGTCTAATCGCGGGTAGAATCGTAGCGACTCATTGAGGAGGATCGCCATGGCTCGTCACCTACGGAAGATCTGCGTTACCGCACTGGTCATCATCATGAACGCATCACCATCGCAAGCTCGGCAACGTGCTCCGAAGCCACCCCCGACGCACAAGGACGTCCGTTACGGTCCGCATGAACGTAACGTTCTGGACTTCTGGCAGGCACGGACCAAGACACCCGCGCCGCTGGTGGTCTACATTCACGGCGGCGGGTTCCGCAACGGCAGCAAGGCGAGCCTGAAGGCGAACGATCTCACCGAGCTGCTGGACGCGGGCATCTCCGTGGCCGCGCTCCACTACCGACTCATCCAACAGAAGCGCTTGCCCGCGGCCCATCACGACTGTGCGCGGGCGCTTCGATTCCTACGTTCCAAGGCCAAGGCGTGGAACCTCGATAAGCAACGTGTCGGCGCGTTCGGCGGGTCGGCCGGCGCGCAGCTCAGTATGTGGTTGGCGTTTCACGACGAGATGGCCGACCCGAAAAGCAGCGACCCGATCGCGACCGAGTCGACCCGGCTCACCTGCGTCGCGACGATCGGCGGGCAGACGACGATGGATTTCAAGCTGTGGCAGAAATGGATTCCCGGCTACGACAAGCCGCACCGTGATCCATACGAGATGCTCGACGCCGGGAACGAAGACGAGCTCCGCAAGGTCGTGGAAGAAATCTCGGCCCTGTCGCTCATCAGCAAGGACGATCCGCCGATCCACATGTACTATCGGATGGCCCCCGATGATCCCGTCCCGAGCGATCCCGCCGAGGCGCGAAGCTGGCAGGTGCATCACGTGGTGTTCGGCGAGAAACTCAAGGAAAAAATGGACAGACTGGGCATCGAGGCGGACTTGCGCTATCCCGGCGCGAAACCGATCTATACCTCGATCCCACGGTTCTTCGAAGCCAAACTTCAACAGGACAAGCGCTGACATGCACGCTGAACGTACGCTGACCGGCCTGCTCTTCTCGGCGATCGTTCTCTCGAGTCCATACGTTGCGTCCGCGTCGACCGAATCGTTGCGCCTGCTCGAGACGCCGTCGGCGTGGGCGCGTCAAGGCGGCTCGGAGCGTTCGTTCGTGTTCGAGGACGGACAGGTGACGGTTACCCGCGGTGGGGCCGAACCTTCCGCGCTGCTGACGGCCGAGTCGTTCGAGAACTTCGAGCTGACGTTCGAGTTCCTGCTCTCAAAGTGGTGCGTGTCGGGACTGTTCATTCATGCGCCGCGTAACGGCGCGTACCGCGCGGGGCTCGAAATCGAGCTGTCCAACCAGGTGCACGATCCGCCGGACGTTTACGGTGCCGGTGCGATCTTTCGCAAGGTTCCGCCCGCGGCCATCACTCTGCGTGAGCCCTATGCGTGGAACACCTGCTCGGTTCGGATGGATTGGCCGCTGCTGGACGTGCGGATCAACGGCGTGCGGACGCACTACCTCGACCTGCGCACCGACGCGTCGCTTCGGCATGCGCTGCGTCGCGGGGCGATCGGCTTTCAAAACAACGGCGGTCTGCTGAAGGTGCGCAACCTCGCGCTCGAGCGGCTGGCTGACTCCGAGCATGGGCGGGAACTTGTGCCGAGCGCCGGGCTTGTCGGTTGGACCGTCGTCGGCGAGGAGGCGCGATGGGCGAACGCCGGCGGCGTGCTGCGCGGTGCGGACGGCAACGGCTATCTGTTGCACGAGACCGTGTGTGAGGATTTCGATCTCCGCTTGTACTACCGGACGAGTCCCAACGCCAACGGCGGCGTCTTCTTTCGCTGGCCACCGGGCGAGACCTATGCAACCTCGAGTCGCGGCCATGAGATTCAGATCTACGACGCGCCCGGCGCGGTCGTGGGTTCGGGCAGCATCTACCATTTCGATCGCGGAAACGATCTCGCCTACCGGCCGGAGGCGTGGAACTTGTTGCAGCTTTCGGTGCGCGGTCGGTCCGCCGTCACCCATGTCAACGGCATCCGGTCCGCGGCGACCGACGCGCTGACCGTGGTGCGACCGGGGCGCATCTGTTTGCAGATGCATCGAACGGACGCCTGGATCGAGTTTAAGGACATCGTACTGACGGTGGTACGGTAGGCGTTTGGTAGGGTTGCGGTTTCCGATTGCTTGATGCGTAGAACCCGCTCGCTTGCGCTCGCGGCTCGGATCCTGACCCTATCGCGCGATGGATTGGGCTGGATTATCGGTTTTTGCTATGATGAAAACGCTCGGCGGGCGAGCTTCCGCGTGGGTAGTTTTCGACCGTGCCGAGTTACGGCGCCCCTTACGAATGCGGGAACCGTCCATGTTTCGCTCGGGTCACGTCATCACCGTAGTCGCGCTCGCGTCATGGTTCATGACGGCGTCGACCGGGCCCGCGCACGCCGAGACGGTCACGTCGTTCTGGTCGTTTCAGCCGCCGCGTAACCTCGCCGTACCCGCGGTGCGCGACGCGGCCTGGCCGCGTTCGCCGATCGACCGATTCATCCTCGCCGAACTCGAAGACGCGAACATCGCTCCGGTGGCCGATGCGGATCGCCGGTCTCTATTGCGCCGTGCGTCGTTCGCGCTGACCGGTTTGCCGCCGTCGCCCGCGGAGATGGACCGCTTCGTTCAGGACACGTCGCCGCTCGCTTTCACGAACGTCGTCGATCGTCTGCTCGCCGCGCCCCAGTTCGGCGAACGCTGGGGGCGGCACTGGCTCGATATCGCGCGATTCGCCGAGTCGAGCGGCGGCGGGCGCAGTCTGATCTTTCAGAACGCCTGGCGATACCGCGACTACGTCATCGACGCGTTCAATCGCGACAAGCCGTACGACAAGTTCCTCACCGAGCAGATTGCCGGCGACCTGCTGCCCTATGACACGCCCGCCCAACGACACGAACAATTGATCGCCACCGGTTTCCTCGCCGTCGGCGCCAAGAACCTCGACCATCAGGACAAAGAGCTGCTGCGCATGGACGTCGTCGACGAGCAGATCGATACGCTCGGCCAAGCGGTTCTGGGCATGACGGTCGGTTGCGCGCGGTGCCACGAACATAAATTCGACCCCATTCCCACCACCGACTATTACGCACTGGCCGGCATTCTGCGCAGCACCAAGACGCTGCTGCCGGGCAACGTCTCCGGCTTCGTCGAGCGTCCGCTGTATCGCGACGCGGCCCACCGCCGCGCGGTCGAACAGCACCAAAAGGTCATCAAGCCGATCGAGACGCAGTTGGGGCAAGCCAAGAGCAAGCTCAAACGTGTCCGCACCGAGCTCGCAGCGCTGCAGGACCCGACCCAATCCGCCGGCGCGGTCGATGACGATGCGGTCGAAGCGCAACGCGACAAGGTGATCGCGGCGGAAAAACTGGTCAAGCGGGTCGAGGCGGAACACAAGGCGCTCGAGGACAAGGCGCCCGAACCGCCGCGCCTGGCGATCGGGGTCCGTGACGAGGAGGAGCCCGCGGACTACCACGTTTGTATCCGCGGCAACATTCGCGACCCGGGAGCCAAGGTGGCTCGCGGTGCGCTGAGCGCGGCGAGTACAGGCGAGCCGTGCGCCGTCGCCGACGGCGGCAGCGGACGACGCGAGTTGGCGGCGTGGCTGACCCGCTGCGACAACCCGCTCACCGCCCGCGTCATCGTCAACCGCGTCTGGCACCACCTGTTCGGCACCGGGCTCGTGCGCACCATCGACAACTTCGGCAAGATGGGCGAGCCGCCGTCGCATCCCGAACTGCTCGATTGGCTCGCGGTCCGTTTCGTCGAGCAGGGGTGGTCGATCAAGACGCTGATCCGCGAGCTGATGCTCTCGCGCGTTTATCAGTTGAGCACGACACACGACGGCCGCGCCCACGCGGTCGATCCGGAGAACCGACTCGGTTGGCGGATGAACCGACATCGACTCGAAGCCGAGGCGATTCGCGACGCGATTCTGACCGTCAGCGGTCGGCTCGATCTGCGATGCGGCGGCAAGACGATTCGCCGGGGTACCGAATCCGAGTTTGAATACACGTTCAGCACGACCGCGCCCTACCGACGCGGGGTATACACGCCGATCTTCCGCAACGCCCCACATGGTTTCTTTGCGGTGTTCGATTTCGCCGACACCAATCTCGTCACCGGCCGGCGTAATACCAGCACGTTGCCCACGCAGGCGCTCTATCTGATGAACAGCGACTTCGTGATGGATGAAGCTCGTTTTGCGGCCGACTTGCTCCTGGCGCGACGCGGCTTGAACAACGACCAACGGCTCGACCGCGCCTATCGGCTGACGCTCGGCCGGGCACCGACCGAAGCCGAACGGACGCTGGCTGTTCGCTTCCTCGATGACTCGCCTGGGACCGACGCGTGGGCGGGTTTGTTCCAGTCGCTTTTTTCGTGCGTCGATTTCCGGTACGTGAACTGATCGCGGTGATGAGTAAGCGTTATTGTTTCGCGGCGATCCGAAGGGGAGCGGGTGTTTTTCGCGGGATAAGGACATGCTGGGACGAGATTCCTATCTCGTCCCCTCCGTCTCAGGATTCCTATCCTGCGATGTTTCGCGGGAAAGGATTCCCGCATCGGATAGGTGCGAGAAAGGATTCCCGCATCGGATAGGTGCGAGAAAGGATTCTCGCACCAGCGTACCAGCGTATAGGACCAGCGTATAGTGAACAGACGAGAGGACCGATGGGTGACGACCGACATTTCGTATCGCGACGCCAACTGCTGAAGAACGCCACGTGCGGGTTCGGCTACTTGGCGCTGGCGGGAATGTGCGCCGACGCGGCCCAAGCGGCCGGGCGAAATCCACTGGCCCCCAAGCCGCCGCGGTTCACGCCCCGGGCCAAACGCGTCATCTTCCTGTTCATGCAGGGCGGGCCGAGTCAGGTCGACACGTTCGATCCCAAGCCGCGACTCGACCGCGACGACGGCAAGAAGTTCGAGTTCGACGTCGCCCGCACCCGCAAGGTCACGCCCGAGCGGCTGCTGAAATCGCGCTGGTCGTTCGCACAATACGGTGAGAGCGGGCAGTGGGTTTCCGAGCTCTTCCCGCACACGGCCGGGCACGTCGACGACCTGTGCATCATCAAGAGCATGCACACCGAGGGTGTCGCTCACGGGCCCGCCACCCTCGCGCTGCACACCGGGGCGACCAACCTCGTCCGGCCGTCGGTCGGGTCCTGGGTGACCTACGGGCTGGGTACCGAAAACCGCAACCTGCCCGGCTTCGTCACCATCAACCCCACCGCGCGCATGGGCGGCCCGCGCAACTACTCGAATGCGTTCCTGCCCACCGTCTACCAGGGCACGGCGATCGGCAGGGCGGGCTTGCCCGCGGCGCAGGTCGGCATCAACCACATCACCAACGACCGTCTACCCATCGACCGACAGCGCAAGCAGCTCGACTTTCTGCAGGCCCTCAACCGCCGGCAACTGCACGGCAATCCGCAGGACGACGAGCTCGAGGGAGTCATTAATTCGTTCGAGCTGGCGTTTCGGATGCAGATGCACGCCCCGGGCCTGATGGATCTCTCGGGCGAATCCCCGGCCACGCTGCGCCTGTACGGCATCGGCGAGAAGGAGACCGACGACTTCGGCCGGCAGTGTCTGCTCGCCCGCCGCCTGGCCGAGGCCGACGTGCGCTACATCCAGGTCAACTACGCCGACAACGGTTTCAACCCCCGCTGGGATCAACATTCGAAGATTCACCTGCACGCCGACCACGCCCGCGCCACCGACCTGCCCGTCGCCGGCCTGCTCGCCGACTTGAAGTCGCGCGGACTGCTCGACGACACGCTGGTCTGGTGGGGCGGCGAATTCGGCCGGACGCCCTTCGCGCAGGGCCGCGACGGGCGCGATCACAACCCCAAGGGCTTCACCGTCTGGCTCGCCGGCGGCGGCGTGAAG
>Ga0299906_10000346_pt1 | contig 45460 bp, 42 predicted proteins | sample RVTome_14_FD_200259 | JGI IMG/M metagenome (GOLD analysis project Ga0299906, IMG submission 200259) | Soil microbial communities from uranium-contaminated site in the Upper Colorado River Basin, Wyoming, United States - RVT145D125 (version 2) ... | reverse complement strand
CCCGGAAGGCTTGCCTCCGTGATCCCCGCCGGTTGATCGAGGGCCGTTCGCGCCGACGCGTACGCGCGCGCGCGCAGCTCATCCACCTCTTCCGGGTGACACCGCGCGATAAAGGCGATCTCCGCCGGGGAAAGCCGCTCGTGAACGGAGCAGACCAGGACCGTCCGCTCCCGTGCGCCGCACGCGGCGAGCGCGCGCATGATGGGTTCGTCGGCCTCTTCCTGAGCATGCGCACGCGGTGCGAGACGGGCCGCGCGCGCGCGGATCACGAGCGCCGGCCGGTGGTCGTTCGGTTCGCGGATGGACTCTGCGATGGCACGCCGAGCGATGGAGGCGGCGCGCGTCCGATCACCCGTCAGCAGGTAGGCGTAGGCGTAAAGAGGCCGGAGCTCGAGCCGGCTGAGAGGGTCGACGTCTTGGTCGGCTGCGGTCGCACCGTCACTCCGCATGCGCCACGGTGACATACGCGATTCGCCGTGTAAAGAGTCGAGTCAGGGCCGGCGGAACAGGCGCCTTGCCGGCTTCGGCTCGAGCAGCTTCTCGATGCCCGAGATGCGATCGTTCAGCGAACCCATCTGCCGCCCGAGCCCGCGCAAGACCTCGACCGTCTCACGCATGAGCTCGGTGTCGCCGGCGGCGTTGCTCTGCCCGTTGTTGTGGCCGGCAGCGTCCTCGGGATTCGCCGGCCTCTTCACCGCCGGACTCTTGGCGAGCGCCTTCTTGGCGGATGTCTTCTTGGCGGAAGTCTTCTTGGCGGGTGCCTTCTTGGCGGGTGCCTTCGTGCCTGAAGGCTTCTTCGCGCTCGCCTTCTTGGCGGGTGCCTTCGTGGCCGCAGGTTCCTTCGCGCTCGCCTTCCTCGCCACCGGTTTCTTGGCCGGCGTCTTCTGTACGGCCGCAGGCTTCTTCGGCGTGGCTTCCCTCGATGGCCGATCATCACGCGACAGCAACCGCGACCATGATCCATCCGCCGACGCCGCGAGCCCGTCCGATGGCGCCGCATGCCCAGTCGACGACGCGACCGCGGAAGGAGCCGGCGAAGAGGGCGCCGAAGTCGCGGGACGCGGAGGCGCGGGCACCGCGGGGTCGGCCGCCGATGGCGGAGTTGCCTTCGGAGCATCCGGGGCCACTGCATGCTGCGGCTCGTCAGCGTGGTGCTTCTTCCGTCCGAATAGCTTGCTGCCCTTCTTGTCAGAACGGCTCGAAGCTGCGGAGGGATCAGAGGTGGTCGAAGCCGCCGAAGGATCCGATGCGATTGTCGGGTGCGCGTGCGGGGTCCCCGGCAAGATCTCGCGGCGGACGGTCAGATCGCCGACACGCTCGACCGATGAGGCAGCCGCAGTCGAGGACGGGGTTTGACGCTTGCGCGGGCGGGGCGGGGGCGGCGCGTGCACGCCCGGCTTGCCGCTGCCGCCAACTTTCGCGCTGCCGCTAACTTTCGCGCTGCCGCTAACTTTCGCGCTGCCGTTACCGTTCTCGCTGCCGTTCGCGCGGATGCTCCGCCACTGCTGGACCTCGTACGCGACGCGCTCGTCGTAGCTCGCCCAGTCGGTGGGCCGGCTGCAGGAAGGGCAATGGGAGATGCCGGCTGCCATCTTGGACTCGCAATACATGCAGTAAACCTTCGTCGCGCGTGCCATCGAGGACCTCTCAAATCTCAGTCGGCTGGTGGCTTCTGTACTCGTTCAACGAGCCGGCGCGCCTCATCGACACGGGAAGAATCTACGTATAACCGGACCCCCCAGTCCCCGGCGAAGAGCAGCTTTGTTAGCCCGCCGAACTGCTTGTACGTCCAGGCGACCCCTGCCTGCTCGAGCGCCGCTGCGATCCGCTCAGCGGTGTCGTGCTCGAACTGACCGAGGTACACGGTTCGCAGCGACGCATCCTGACCCACTGACCGAGCCTATCGAGTAGGAGGATTCGTGCCCAGTGGGACGAATGGGAAAGAAACCGACATATCCGGAGACGTGGAGGGAAGCTGATGCGAAGGATCACGGTGACGCTCGTGCTGCTCGGTGCCGTCATGCCGGTACTCATCCCCGGATCCGCGTCGGCCCACAACGCGTGGCACATCGTCGGGTACCAGTACGTTGCGGCCGGCACGGATGGTGTCGCGAGCGGCGGCTACCTGAACTCGCCCGCCGGGCCGACCCCGATCACCGAGGGCATCGTCGATGACGGCATCGGTTCGATCGCGAACCGGGACCCCGTGAACCATTCCTTCACCGAGTGCACCGCCGGATGCGACACGGGGGCCCCGAGCGCGGAAGGGGCACGATTCGACATCACCATCGCCCCGAGCAGCTCGGCGACCGGCGCGGAGATCGACCTGCTGAACAGCCTGTTCGAGGGGCACGAGGACGAGTGGATCATCTTCTGCCGCTTCCATCCGACGTGGATGCGCGCGCGGCTGACGACCACCGGCGCCTGACCCCGTCGCTTTCTAGTCGAGGGCGCGCAGGTTCCGCAGGATCGGCCACCATGCCGAACGCGTCGTCGCCACGTCGTAGATGCTCGCGCCGTTGGCCCCGCCATCGAGCGCGGCACGGGCGAACGACCACAGCTGCCGCTCATCGATGCGGTCACCGACGCCGCCGATGATGTGGACGACGGCGTCCGGATCACCGGTGAGCCGGCGCGTCAGAAGGACGTTGTCCCTGGTGAACTCGTACGCACAGTGACGCCGGATCTTTGGGCATCCGCGGCGGTCGGACCAATAGCTCATCAGCAGGAATGCATCGCTGTCGTGGGCCAGGGACTTCCATGGGAACCCCGCCCAGTGGCTCGGGATCAAGCGCATCTGAAGCGGCGTGGGCGGGATCGCCGCCAGCGGATACTCGTCACCCACCTTGCTGCGGACGTAGCGGAAGTTGGCGGCCACGCGCTTGCTCCAGACCCGCGCGCGCGGTACCGCCTTACGGTTCTCGATGTCGATGCCGATGCCGTCGAACCGATGCCCTCGGTAGCTGTAGCGCTTGATGCGGGTGATCCGTTCGGCGTCCCATCGCCAGCGCTCGTACGCTGGCAGGTACCAGCCGACGACCTTGACGTCACTGGCGTGCGCGGCGACGAGCCACCGGCCGACGCGATCGTCGACGGCCTCGCGAGTGTAGGTATGGCCGGTCTGCATGTAGAGCGTCCTGACGCCGTTGGCGGCCAGGGTTCGCATCGTGCGACGCGGATCCAGACCGAAGTCGTACAGGTCGATCCACGCGCCGAGCCCCTTGAACACGGCTCCAGCATCGCCCTTGGCCGGAGGGGAGTGGATGGCGCTGGGCTCGACCGCAGCCTTTCGCGCAGAGGGGTGCGGCCGCCCCGTCACGACCGCTCCCTCTGCCATTTCGCTTGACGCGCCGCTCGTCGGAGGCGCTACCACCGCGTCCTCAGCCACATCGCCACTGGGCGCCGCGCTCCAGCCCCCCGCGATCGCGGCCGCCAGCGTGGCGATCGCGATCGAGGCGCGCAGTTTCCACCAGGATGAAAGAAAGTCGTTCCACATGGTTTGAGCCAGCCGGGCAGCGGGTAAGAATAAAGGCCCCCAGGTGCGGCGCACGCTAGCCAAGACCCCGCCCAGTATCAACAGGCATCTGAAGATTTCCCTGCAGAAACGGATCAAAGGGTCCGAAGTCGCGCGAGGATTCCTTCAGGAAAGGATCAAAGGCTCCGGAGTCGCGCGAGAACGGGCCAGAAGTCCTCCGACGTGGTTCGAACGTCATACAGGCTGGCCCCGTATGCCCGTCCGTCCTGGGCCCCGCGAACGAAGTCTTCCACCTCGTCACGTGTGATCCGGTCGCCGACCCCGCCGATCGAGTGGATCGGCATCCCCGCATCCCCGATCAGGCGCCGCGTCTCCTCGAGGTTCTTGCTCGTGAACGGATACGCGCAATGATCGGGGATGTTCTCGCAGTCGCGGTAGGACCAGTAGCTCATCAGCATGATCACGTCCGAGTGTCGTGCGATACCGCGCCATGGGAACCCCGCCCAGCGGACCGGCGCGACCTCCATCTGCAGCGGCGGGGGGACGATCGCGGCAACCGCGACCCGGCGGCGGACCGCTGCTCGCACCTGCTGAAGGTGCTCGACCACGCGATCGTTCCACTCGGGGTTCGGGACGTCGTTCTTCCACTCGATGTCGATCCCAACGCCATCGAAGGCGTGGCCCTGGTACCGGTAGGTCCCGACGGCAACGCCGCGCCGCACGTCGCGTTTCATGTGCTTGTACGCGGGCAGGTACCAGCCGACCACGTCCATGCCGGCGCCGTGCGCCGCGACGAGCCAAGGCCCGACCTCCGGCGAGACGGCGTCCTCGGTATTGAACCGCCCCGTTTGCACGTACATCGTCCGTACCCCGTGGCGCTTCAGATCGGCGACGGTCGCGGCCGGATCCAGGTCGCCGTAGTCCCACAGATCGACCCAAGCGCCCAGGCCGCGGAAAGGCACGAGCCGCGGCCGCACTACCTTCTTCTTCCTCGGTGCCGGCTCCGGCGACGGCGTAGGTGACGAGGGAGTGATGCTCGGCGTCGGGGTGGGCTCGGCCGACGCGGTCGGCGACGGCGTCGGGGTGGGAGACGGGAACGCCGGGCTGGGTTCCGGAGACGACGTCGCCTGGGCCTGCGGGACCCTGGGCGACGGCCGCGTGAGCATCACGACCGCCCCCGCGCCCGCGACGACGGCGACCACGAGACTCAGCGTCACGAGAACGCTCCCGCCCCGGACCGGTCTGAAGATACGCATACGCCTCATCATCCTGACAACGGACGAGCAGCCTATCGGGTGTCCCCGTCCCCGGCCGGGAACGCTGCAAGCGCCGCGCCGTCCAGGATGTCGGTTTCGCTCACGAGCACCTCTTCCACATCCCATACCCCCATGACCTGCTCGAGGATGACGATCCCGGCGACGATCACGTCCTCGCGGCCGCGCGGCATGGCGGGGAGCGCGCGACGCTGCTCGGAGGTCATGGCGATCAGGTCCCCCAGGACCCGGCCGACCGTTTCCCGGGACAGCCTGCTGCGGTGCACGGCGTCCCGGTCGTAGCCGGTCAAGCCCAAGGCGATGGCGGCCGCGGTGGTGATCGTGCCGGCGAGCCCGACCAGCGTCCCTGGCGATGCGGCACCGAGCGATTCGATCGCCCCCGTCAACGCGCGCACCGCATCGTCCCGCACGGCCGCGACCTCGCGATCGGTGGGTGGGTCGGAGACGATGTGGCGTTCGGTGAGCCGGACCGACCCTATATCCAGAGAGATCCAGCGCTCGGCGCTGCCCGTGCCACGGACCAACTCCGTCGAGCCGCCGCCGATGTCCACGACCAGATAGGGCGGGTCCGCGTCGAGATCGATCGTCGCGCCCAGGAACCCGAGCGCAGCCTCCTGCTCGCCGCTGAGGATCTCGGGGCCGAGGTCGGTCGCGCGCGAGACGGCGGCGACGAACTCGGCCCGGTTGGCCGCGTCCCGGACGGCGCTGGTGGCGATGATCCGGATCGGCCCGGCGCCGGCGATGGATGCTCGCTCGGCGTATCCGGCGATCGCCGCGACAGTACGGCGCAGGGGCTCGGGGCCGAGGCGCCGGTCCCTGTCGACCCTCTCCCCCAGCCGGGTGATGACCAGATCGCGCTCGACCTCGCGCAGCCCTGCCTCGGTCACGTCGGCGACCAGCAGGCGCACCGAGTTGGTGCCAACGTCGATCACGGCGACCCTGCTCACCGGCGCCGCTTCTTCCCTGCGAAGCCCGGATGCCCCGCCACCCGCGCCGGCGCGCCGTCGGCGTCCTCTGCCACACACGGCCCCGGACACGCATCAGGGTCGATCTGCTCGCGGACCAGCGCACCGACCGGGTTCGCATCGGCGACCTCGTGCGCGTACAGGGCGTGCAGGCACTTGACCCGCTCGGGCATACCGCCGGCGGACATGGGTTCGTCGAGCTGCTCGAGCGAATCGCGGCGCGCGATGTAACGCCGGTGCGCGTCCTGATAGGCCTCGCGCAACGAAGGGTTCTCGGCGAGCAGCTGCTCGAGCGCGCGCATGCGCCCCTCGGCCTCCAACGCCCCGGCGCTGCGGACCGCGACCGGGCACGACAGGTAGAACAACGTCGGGAACGGCGTGCCGTCCGCCAGCCTCGGCGAGGTACGGATCACGCCCGGCAGGCCGTAGCGGCAGCGGCCGGCGATCGCGATCTCGCCGCGCGGATCGCGGCCGAGCTGCAGCGCGACGATCGCGCGCGCGCGCGCGTCGGCGGTCTCCCCAGGGAACGGGATACGGTCCATCAGTGCGTCAGGCTACCCAATCGGCTGGCGCTCGCCGGGCGGAAATGAGGGAGGCGCCCCCGAAGGGTCGCCTCCTCTCCCTCCCTCCACGCGCTTGCGCGCGCGAAGCATCTAGCTCCGTTTCGACTCGCGCTGACGACGCCAGTCGACCAGGTTCTCCTCGCTCTGCTTCATGAAGCGCTTGAGCTTGTGCTCGAACTCGGGATCCATGTCCCTGCGCTTGCGGGGACGCTCCGGCTCCCAGTCGGGTGCCGCCTGCTTGATCGAGAGGTCGATCTTGCCGCCGTCCTTGATACCCACCACCTTCACGGTCACTTTGTCGCTCTCGCGGAGGTGGTCCGAGACGTCTCGGACGAAGTTGCGGTCGATCTCGGAGATGTGCACGAGTCCCGTCTCGCCGGACTCGAGCTCTATGAACGCCCCGTAGGGGGCCAGGCGTGAGACGACTCCCTCGACGATGGCACCTATCTCAGCCATGTATCGGGTCAGACTCCTTCCGTGGTCAACCCGCCGGATGCGGGTGGGGAGAACATGCTAGCCAGCGCGTTCACGAACGGTCAATGGGTGCCGGCTCGAGGCCTTGGGTGCGCGCTCGAGGCCTCAGGTGCCGACCGCGACCCGCATCGCGTCCCACCAGCGTTCCAGCAGGCCGGGAGACCCCTCGTCGACCGGCGGCGCGAACCCGGCGGGATCCACCTCATCGGGCTCGGGGACGGGATCTCTGGGAGCAGCGATCACGAACGGGACCTCGCCTGGGCGCACCATCCCCAGCCCGGACCGAGCGAGCCGTTCGACCTCAGCGTCGCTGAGCAACTCTTCTCGTTCTGCGAGCAGCTCGTCGATCCGGTCCCGCAGCGCGCGGTCCTCGGCGGTGAGCTGCTCGATCCCATGACGGACCGCGATGTAGCGGCGAAGCGGATAGACGCTGGAGAACATCAGCCCGCCGATGACCAGCAGCAGCACGAAGCCGCGCGGCGACAGCAGCGAGCGGGGTCGAGGCTGCTGATCGGTCATGTGGCTCCCCGGCCGAACGCGGCGCCGCCCGGGTAGCGCGCGGCATCGCCGAGCGTCTCCTCGATGCGCAAGAGCTGGTTGTACTTGGCGGTGCGATCCGAACGGTTGGGCGCGCCGGCCTTGATCTGTCCGACGCCGGTCGCGACCGCGAGGTCGGCGATGGTCGCGTCCTCGCTCTCACCCGAGCGATGGCTGATCATCGCGTTGTAGCCCGCGCGGCGCGCCAGGTCGATCACGTCGAGGGTCTCGGTCAGCGTGCCGATCTGGTTGACCTTGATCAGGATCGCGTTGGCGACCTCGGTCTCGATCCCACGGCCGAGGCGCTCGGGGTTGGTGACGAAGACGTCGTCGCCGACCAGTTGGGTGCGCGCGCCCAGCGCCTCGGTCCCGACGCGCCAGCCGTCCCAATCATCTTCCGAGAACGGATCCTCGATGCTCACGATCGGGTACCGATCGACCCAGGCGCCGCAGCGTTCGGCGAGCTGCTCGGCGGTGAAGCTCTTGCCCTCACCGGGGAACTCGTATCTCTTGTCAACCAAGAGTTCGGTCGCCGCGATGTCCAGCGCCAAGGCGACGTCCTCGCCCGGCCGCAGCCCTGCCCGCTCGATCGCCTCGAGCAGCAGCTCGATCGCCTCGTCGTTGGTGCCGAGATCGGGGGCGAAGCCGCCCTCGTCGCCGACGCCGGTGGACAGGCCCTTGCCCTTGAGCACGGCGCGCAGCGTGTGGAACGTCTCGGCGCACCAGCGCGCAGCTTCCGAGAACGAGGCGGCGCCGACCGGCGCGATCATGAACTCCTGGACATCCACCGAGTTATCGGCGTGAGCGCCTCCGTTGAGCACATTCATGCACGGGACCGGGAGCAGGTGCGCGTTCGGCCCGCCCAGGTACCGGAACAGCGGGAGGTCGAGCGAGTCCGCGGCGGCCTTGGCGGTCGCCAGCGACACGCCGAGAGTCGCGTTGGCGCCGAGCGTGCGCTTGTTGTCGGTACCGTCCAGGTCGAGCATCATCCGGTCGAGGCCGCGCTGATCGGTCGCGTCCGCACCGGCGACCTCCGACGCGATGCGCTCGTTCACGTTCGCAACCGCCCGCAGGACGCCTTTGCCGCCGAACCGAGCCTCGTCGCCGTCGCGCATCTCGAGCGCCTCGTGCGCGCCGGTCGAGGCGCCGCTCGGGACGATCGCCCGGCCGAATGAGCCGTCGGCGAGCCAGCAGTCGACCTCGACTGTCGGGTTGCCACGCGAGTCGAGCACCTCGCGCGCGCGTACCTGGGCGATCGCGGTCATGATCTTGGCATCCTAACAGCGGCACATGCGCGCCTCGGGATGGATGGGTCTAGACCGGTGACCGCGTGAGGGGGCGCAGGCGCGCGACCATGACCGCGGATCCGATCAGCAGGACTCCCACGAGTAGGAGTGCGACCGGGACGCCGATCGTGTCGGCGAAGTGCCGCATGACGCTGGTGGTCACGAAGAGGAACAGGCCGAGCGCACCCACGATCAGCAGGTGCGTCGATCTGATCGCGACCGAGGCTCCCAGCAGCGCGGCGGCGAAGGCGATCGCGAGAGCCTCGGCCCAGGCGCCGCCGTCCTCGAAGCCCGGGATCCACATGCCGGCGAGCAGCGTGCGCCACGGGGGCATCGTACCGGCTACTCATGGCCGCTCAGCTCTAGGAAGATGCCCCAGCCCAGGAACAGCGTCCACTTCCCGGCGTTGAACAGGATCATCCAGGCGATCACGAGCAGGATCGTGCGAGCTCGCTCCGTGGAGACACCGGCGATGAAGACGCTCAAGCCACCGGAGAGCACGGCTGCCATCATCACGAACATCGCGATGCCGGCGCCGATGTTGGCCCCGCCCGAGGGACTCGCCATCGACAACGCCGTAAGGAAACCAGCGAGACCGATCGCGAAGACGATCGCGGATGCCATCAGCGTCGGTCCGTCGAAGAACCGGATGCGTTCCTCGGGCTCGAACAGGCCCGAACGAGGCGGCTGGTCGCTCATGACCATGCTCCGACGACGCGTGCGAGACCGACGGCAAACAACGCCAGCGCGCCGACCGCGATCGGGGCGTAGGCGCGGCGCAGGATCGGGCGCGCGCAGATCCCCGAGACCGCGAAGACCACGGCGACCTGGGCGAAGCGCGCGCCGCGCGCGACCGCAGTCTCGAACAGGAACGAGCCGAGACCGACGTCCGACGGCAGCTGCAGCGCGAAGGCTTTGAACGGGATGCCCGACCACGGCTGGCGCGCGACCGCGTCGGCTCCGTCGGCGGCGAGCCAGGTCGCGGCCTGATCGACCATGCGATCGGTCACCAGCGGCGCGTGCTCGAGCAGCGCTGGGCCGGCGGCGAAGGCGAGCGCACCGCCGACGGTCGTTCCCGCGATCGCCGCGACGACCAGCATGGGCGCGCGCAGCGGCGCCGCGAGCACGAGCAGCGCGAGCGGCACGTCGGGCACGATCGGTAGCCACAGCGCTTCTGCGACGGCCCACGCGAACACCGTCCACAGCGCCGCGCGCGACCGCGCGAACACGTGAACCCTCCGGTACCAAGTCGCGCGCGACGCGGGCAGCGACGTCGAAGCGTGGAGCGCGCGGACCCGCCGCTCGACCATGACGGCCGCCTCAGAAGCCGCCGCCGCTTCGGGCGGTGCGGCTTCGAGACGCATCGGCGCGCCGAAGCTCACGACCACCGGCGCGCGGCGCGGAAGGTGCGCGCCCTTGGGCAGCACGTCGCGCGTCCCCCGGATCGCGACCGGCACCACCGTGGCGCCGCGCGCGGCCAGCATCCCCACACCACAGCGGAAGCCCGCGATCGAGCCGTCGCGCGAGCGCGTGCCCTCGGGGAACAGAAGCACCGATCGTCCTCTCGCGAGCTGCTGCTCGGCCCGCGTGATCCCATCGCTGCCATGCCGGGGGAACGGGAACGCGCCGATCACGCGCCGCGCGACCCACGCGCGCGCGCGGCTGGCGAACCAGTAGTCCTCAGCCGCGGCCGGCGCGGCATCCACGCCGTGACGTGCGAGCGCACGCAGGATCACCGGCGTGTCGGCGTGGCTCGCGTGGTTGGCGGCGTACACGACCGGCCCGCCGGGCACGTCACCTCGCACGATCAGCGGGCGGCAGAACCATGCGACCAGCGGCCATAACAGCGGGCGCAGCAGCGGCGGGCGGGGGGCGCGCGCTGCTCGCGAAGGCGCGAACGCTACGACGTCCATCGCACCACCGTGTACGCGAGAGGCATCGCGATCAGCAGCGAATCGATACGGTCGAGCAGCCCACCGAACCCCGGCAGCCAGCCCGCGGCGTCCTTGCGATCGGCGCAACGCTTGATCAGCGATTCGAGCAGGTCGCCCCAGACGCAGCCGATCGCGATCGCGGCCGGTAGGATCGCGCGCGCGACCGGGCCGACAGTCTCGGGCACGGCGAAGCTCATCAGCGCGAACCCGGCGTACGCGCCGATCAGGTTGCCGGCGACGCCCTCGAGCGTCTTGGCGGGACTGACGCGGTCCGCGAGCGCGCGATGCCCGAACGCCTTGCCCGCGATGAACGCCGCGACGTCACTGGCCGCCACGGCGGTGCCGATCGCAAGCAGCAGGCCGGGGCCGCCGGCGACGCGCTCGCGCAGCAGCAGGAAGAATCCCAGCAGCATCGGCAGATACAGGTAGCCGGCGACGGTGTAGGCGAGATTGCGGAAGCCGTCGCGCACGTCTTGTCGGATCAACGGGATCAGCGTCAGCGCGAGCAGCGCCACCGGCTGCACGGCGGTCCACGCCTCGGCCGCCAGAGACGCGCCCAGCAGCGACGCCGCGCCGACGCCGATCAGCGCGGTGCGATACGCGCGGGGCAGACCGGCCAGCCGCGCGTACTCCCACGACGCGACGCCGGCGAGCAGCATCGCGAACGCGAGCGCGCCCCAGCGCGACCACATCACCGCCGCGCCGTAGATCGGCGCGGTTACCAGCCAGGTCCGCCAGCGCACGAACAGCACCCGGCGAGTGAGCTCACGGAGGTGATGGCGCTCGACCAGCACGATCGCGCCGAGCGCGCCGCCCAGCGCGAGCGTCAGCCGCTCGGCCGCCGGGACGAACAGAGCTTCAGCGCCCGATGGCATACAGCATCTCCTCCTCGACGACCGGCACGTCCGGGATCGCGACCTCGCCCTGCGCGAGCAGCGACGCCACCTGCGGCCGTGCGAGCGCGCGCCGCAACCGCAGCATCCGAAGCGCGGCGGTGATGAGCGCGCCGCCGATGACGACCCACAACGCGATCACGAACGGCCTCGTCGATCCGAGCAGCGCGCCGCCGACCGCCCCGGCCGCGACCACGGCGGCACGATCGGCCTTACCCATCGGGCCCGAGGTGTCGCGACGTCCGGTGATGGCCTGCGCGGTGACGCCGGTGATGCTGACGACCTGGCTCGCGGCAACGGCGCCGAGCGCGAGCGCCGGCCCGGCCACCGTCGCGGTGGCGCCGAGCAGCGCGGCGTCGCACGCGCGGTCGCCGAGTTCGTTGAGCGCGGCGCCGAACGGGCGCGCGCGTCCCGTGCGTCGCGCGACCGATCCGTCCAGCGCGTTCAAGGCCAGACGCGCGAGCACCAGCGGCGGCACGGCAAGCCACCACAATGGCTGCTCGAGCATGCCGCCCAGCGCGATCGCCGCTCCAGCGGCGATGCTGACGATGATCGCCGTCGCGGTGATCACGTTGGGGCGTACCCGGCGCCGCACGAGCGCGTCTTCCACCCTGCCCAGGCGCGCGACGAACCACGGCTTGATCGCGTACAGGCCCAGGGCGCCCCTCACGCGATCCCGCCGCCGAATGCGAACGCGGCGAACACGAAGGCGATGAACGCCACCTGGACGGCGACGTAGACGCCGATGGCGATGGCGCTTCCCTTCGCGATGCGTCGGGTCCAACGCCGAGCCTGCGGACTGAGTTCCATGACTGAACCTCCTTGATCTGGCGATAGTTCGATCATCGAGGCGGCCGGCCCGGCGCGGTAGACGAGCTAGACCTCAAACCGCAGGCGCGAGACACCCATCTCGACCTGGGTACTTCCGGCAAAGCCGTCCACCCGGGGGCGCGCTCAGGAGGAGGTGCGCGCCAGCTACCCAGCGAACGCTTCGCGCCAGCGCCGCACCGCGAGCAGCGCGACGCCGATCATCGCCGCGGTCACCAGCCACATCGCCACGGTCATCGCGCTCGCGTAGCCGAAGCGCAGGAACGAGAACGCGTTCTGGTACGTGTACAGCGGCAGGAACAGTGTCGCGTAGAACGGATCGCCCCCCGTCAGCACGAGTGCCGGGACGAAGTTGACCTGGAAGCTGAATGCGACATCGCGCGCCGCGAGCAGCACCAGCACCGGCGCCATCATCGGCAGCGTCACGCGGCGGAACGTGAACCACGGACCTGCCCGCTCCAGCTCTGCCAGCTCGTACAGCTCGCCGGGGATGTCGTTCCGCGCGGCGAGCGCGACGATGAACCCCTCGCCGATCTGGAACAGCGTCAGGATCACTACCGACACGCGCGCGCCCCACGGCCCGAGCAGCCACTCGGTCCCCGGCAACCCGACCGCACGCAGCAGCTGCGCGATGGGCCCGAACACGGGGTTGAGCACCCACAGCCACAGCAGCGCGAACGCGATGTCGGGAACGACGCTGGGCAGATAGGTGATACCACGCCCGGCCACGACGCCCCGACGTCGCCTCGCGTAGAGCAGCGCCGTGCCCGTCGCCGCCAGCAGCCGCAGCGGGACCGCCATCGCGACGAAGATCAGCGAATTCGACAGGGACAGGCGGAACAAAGGATCCGAGACGAGCCGGCGGAAGTTCTGGATGCCGGCCGGCCTTGGGGACGTCAGCGCGTCGTAATGGGTGAACGCCAGCACGAAGGTCAGCACGAACGGCGCGGCGACCAGCACCAGCGTCGCGAGCAGCATCGGCGAAGCCAGCCAGCCGACGCGGCGCTCGTAGGAGCCGATGCGCGCGCTCACGGGTCGATCCTGATGCCGGTCACCGCGTCGAACAGGTGAACATGATCGGGATCGAACCACGCTTCCACGATGCTGTCGCGCGCGGGGCGGAACGTCGGCTCTACCCTCGCCGCGAGCAGCGCGCCGCCGGCCTCCAGCATCAGGATCGACTGGTCACCGGCAGATTCGATCAGGTCGACGCGCGCGCGGAACAGATCGCCCGGGCGCGCGGTCGCCGTCCAGCGGGACCCGACGACGTGCAGATGCTCGGGGCGCACGCCGATCATGCAGCCATCCTGCGGCGCATGCGGCGGCGCGGTCAGCCATCCACCGGCCCACACCAGCATCGCCCCGTCGCGCCCGGAGGAGACGAGGTTCGTCGGCGGCGAGCCGATGAAGCTCGCGACGAAGGTGTTCGCGGGACGCCGGTACACCTCGTCGGGAGTGCCGACCTGATGCACGACTCCGTCGGCGATGACCGCGACCCGATGGCCCATGCTCAGAGCCTCGACCTGATCGTGCGTGACGTACACCGTCGTCGTGCCGAGGCGCTCCTGGAGCCGCACGATCTCGGCGCGCGTCGCGACCCGCAGCTGAGCATCCAGGTTCGACAGCGGCTCGTCCATCAGGAACACGGCCGGCTGGCGCACCATCGCGCGCGCGAGCGCGACCCGCTGACGCTCGCCGCCGGACAGTTGCCGCGGCTTCCGTTCGAGCAGCGCGCCCAACCCCAAAGCCTCTGCCACGGTGACGACGCGCTCGCCGGTCGGCCCGGGTTCCTCGCGGCGCGCGCGCGGCCCGAAGGTCAGGTTCTCGCGCACGTTCAAGTGCGGGAACAGCGCATAGGACTGGAACACCATCGCGACATCGCGTGCGCTGGCCGCGAGCCGGGTGACGTCGCGGCCGTCGATGCTGATCGTCCCGCCGTCGACGCGCTCGAGCCCGGCGATGGTGCGCAGCGCCGTGGACTTTCCGCTGCCGGACGGACCGACCAGCACGAGCAACTCGCCGTCGCCGACCTCGAGCGTGATCCCGCGCAAAGCCGGCACCTCGCCGTAGCTCTTGACGACGTCGTGCAGCGTGAGCTCTGCCATCAGGAGATGTCCGGCTCGGCGAACAGCTCGCGGGTCGCGATATCGATCTCGACGCCGAGAGCCTCCGGCCGCTCCTGTCCGTAGAACCATTCCTCGACGATCACGTCGGCCCGGTCCTCGATCTCGTTCCACGTGCCGACGATCGGGGTGCGGTGGATGAACTGGATCTGATCGAGCCACACGCGGGGGTGCTCTGGCTTCTGGCCCGGTGTCAGGAAAGCGTGGGACTCGGCGACGGAGCGAAGCGACGGCACCGTGCGGCCGGTGCGTGCGATGATCGGCGCGCCCTCCGGTCCGAGTGCGAACTCGACGAAGCGGAACGCTGCTTCCTTGAGCGTCGAGGACTTCGCCATGCAATAGGCGTCGCTGTGCAGCATGGTCGCTTGCTGAACGTTCTGCGGCAACGGCGCGACGTCCCACTCGAGCCCGGGGATCTCGCGCAAGGTCGGGGTGAACCGACGGCTCTCGATCAGCATCGCGAGGCGGCCGGATGCGAACCGCGTCTCCAGGTCCTCGGCAGCGACCTCGGGAAGCGACGGCGCCACCTTGTGGACGCGCCGCAGCTCGATGAAGAAGCGCATGGCTTCGATCGCCGCCTCGTCCAGCAGCACCGTTCGCGTCGGCATCTCCAGATCGTCCACCACCTCGCCGCCGTTCTGCCACACGAACGGCGCGAGCGTGATCAGCTCGGGCGGGAGCCCCAGCCCGTAGACGTCGGTATTCCCGTCCCCATCGGTGTCGCGCGTCAGTCGGCGCGCGACGTCCAGGAACATCTCCCAATCCCACGACTCGGGCCTGGTGATGCCGGCGTCGGCGAAGAGCTGCTCGTTCAGATAGACCACCTGGGTCGAGATGTTCTGCGGGAGGCAGAGCTGCTCGCCCCGGAAGCTGAACGCGTCGAGCGCTTGAGGGTAGAAATCGTCGAGATCGAGGCGGCCCGATGTGTCGGCGCGCGCGCCGAGCGGCTCGAGCACGCCCTTGACGGCGAACTGACCGAAGCGGCGGAAGTTCATGATGAACAGATCCGGTGGCCGCGCGCCCGAGAAGGCGATCGCGAGCTTGGTGACCTGATCGCCGGGATGGGCGACCGCGTCCAGGCGGATGCGGATCGAGGGCTCGCGGTCCTCGAACGCCGCGATGAGGGTGCGGAAGGCTTGGATCTCGGCCGGGTCACCCGACACCGACAGGGTCACCTCGGTCGCTTGTGCCGCGCCGCCGTTCACACACGCCGCAAGCGCGAGTGCGAGTGCGAACGCGGCGATCAGCGCCCGATCCAACCGATCCCCCGTTCCTCGGTGAGGAAGAACCGCTGCATCACCAAGAACAGCAGCACGACCGGCGCGGTCACTGCGGCGGCTCCGGCCAGCAGCACCGGCCAGTTCGTCGGCCCGAGCGTCTCCAGGAAACGCAGCATCAATGGCGCGGTGTAGGCGCTCTCGCGATCCAGGTACAGCAGCGGATCGATGAAGTTCGCCCACGACTGCACGAATGCGAGCATCGCCACCGCCGCCGTCGTCGAGCGAACCAGCGGCATCGCGATGCGCCGCCACACGTGCAGCGGACCGGCCCCCTCCAGGCGCGCTGCATCGAGCACGTCGCCGGGGATCCGCCGGAACGCGAACGCGTAGAGCAGAACGAAGAACGGCGATCCGCCGAGCAGCGCCGGCGCGAGCAGCGGCACGTAGCTGCCGACCAATCCGGCGGCCTCGAAGATCGCGAACCGCGGGATCCACATCGCGGTCACCGGGATCATCAGCAGAACGAGCACTAGTCCGACCAGAAGCTGCCGCCATCGTCCGCGGAGCTGCGCGATCCCGAAGCCGGCCCACGATGCCACGACGACCGCCACGGGTGTGTAGATCGCCGCGACGAGCAGCGAGTTGAGCATCGAGCGCGCGAGCGGCACCAGGGTGAACGCGCGGCGCCATCCCTCCAGCGTCACCGGGTCGGGGATCAGCTCGAGCTCGCTCGGCGGCGCCAGGCCGGGCAGTCGCAGCGAGCCGAGCACCATGACGACCAGTGGGAACAGGAACAACGCCGAGGCCACCAGGGCGGTCGCGGTCCAGGCGGCACGCCGAGCGAAGTGCCGGGGCACCGGCGCGGGGATGGTCATCCGGGGCACGTTACCGCAGGTCACCGGCGATGGGCCGATTCCCGCCTCGCGCCGCGGAAGGGTTACGCTCGTGACACGCCGAATCAGGAAGGGTTGGACCTCACGAGGGTCCGCCGTCTCGAGGGAGGGAACCGCATGCGCCGCATGATCGCGCTCGTCGCCGGCCTGCTCACCATCACCGCGCTCGCGCTCACGCCGAGCCGCGCCGACGTCCCAACGTTCGCGCCGTGGGTCCAGGTCGGAACCGGGATCAGCGAACCGGGCGTCCACGTCGGCCCGGACGGCACGATCTTCGTCGACGGCCCATCGGGCCTGGGCGTCCACTCGAAGCTGTGGCGATCCACCGACGGTGGCAACTCGTACGACGAGATCGTGTTCTCGCGCGGGCTCAGCCGCCTGCCCGGCGGCGGCGATTCCGACGTCGCGATACGCACGACCCCGAACGGCCAGCGCGTCTACTACCTGGATCTGTGGGCCGGCTCGAACTCGATCTCGGTTTCAGAGGATAACGGCGAGACATGGGTGATCGGCACGCCGTTCACCTCGTTGCCGCTCTCGGACCGGCAATGGATCGCGCTGGGACCGGTCGATCCGCTCACCGGGCTCGACACCGTGTACGTGTTGTACGCGCTGATCCAAGAGCCGCGACAGGTCATGATCGCGCGCTCCACGACCGGCGGCCTGACCTGGGAAGGTCACTTCCCAGCGCCCGCGCTGCTGGACGCGCGCGGCTTCACCGGCCAGCTTGTCTCCGACGAGCAGGGATTCCTGGCGTTCGTCTGGGAGGACGGCGGCACATTGTGGTCCGGCTACAGCACCGACGGCGGTGAGACCTGGGGACAGAGCCAGCCGATCGCGACGCAGGTCTACGGCCTGATCTCAGGTGTCGCGCTCGACGGCGACGACATGCACGCCGTGTGGCTGAGCCGGCTGGACTGGTCCGTCCAGTACGCGCGTTCGGCGGATCGCGGCGCGACCTGGGACGCCCCGCAGACGCTGAGCGCCGGCGGCTCGAACGTGTTCCCGTGGGTGGACGCGCGCGACGGTAAGGTCGCAGTCACCTGGACGGCGGGGGATGCACACACCGGCAACCCCGACGACGCCGCCGGTGACGTGGCATGGGTCGCCCGGTACGTCGAGAGCCTCGACGGCGGCACGACGTGGAGCGCGTCGGTGGACGTCGGACCCGCCAAGACCGGCAAGATCTGCGTGAGCGGTCTGTCCTGTGACCTCGACGGCAGCGGCGGACGCGAGCTGGGCGACTTCCAGAGCGTGGCGATCATGCCCGACGGCCGTTCGGTCATCGGCTTCGGCGGCCGCATCGCGTTCGGCGCCAAGACCGCGGTGCAGATCTCTTAGCGCACGGGGTTGTGCGGTCGCGTTACGGCTCGGGCGTCCGGTCGAGGCCCTTGCCGATCGCGTAACGCATCAGCTCGTACCGCTTGCGCAGTTGCAGCTTCGTCAGGATGTTCTGCACGTGGTTCTGCACCGTCTTGACGCTGATGAACAGCTTCTCGGCGATCTCGCGATATGTGAAGCCCTTCGCGACCAGCACGAGCACCTCGTTCTCGCGTGCCGTCAGCTTCGGCTCGGGACCCTTCTCGCCGCCGGCCGCGACCCGGCGGAACTCAACGAGCACCAGCCCGGCGAGCGACGGCGTGAAGACCGGCTCGCCGTCGCGCACGCGCGCGATCGCGTCGCGCACCTCGTCGGAGGTCGAGGACTTCAACAGGTAGCCACTCGCCCCCGCCTTGACCGCCTCGAGCACGTCGGCCTCCTCAGCGCTGGCAGACAGCACCAGGACCTTCACGTGCGGCGACTCCTCGATGATCCGTCGCGTCGCCTCGACCCCGGACACCGTCGGCATCTGCAGGTCCATCAGAACGACCTCTGGCATGGCCTCGCGCGCGCGCTCGATCGCCTCGCCGCCGTCGGACGCTTCGGCCACCACGTCGGCGACGCCGGAGCGTTCCAGGTCCGCGCGGATGCCGTCGCGCCACACCGGATGGTCGTCGACGACCATCACGCGGATCGGCTCGCGTTCTGTGTCGGGTCGCTCCATTCTCGGCCAGACTACTGCACCGTCCCTGTATCCTTCGGTGTGAGTGTGAGGACCGGGGAGATGGGTTACGGAACGTTCCGGATACTTGGGTGACGTTCCGGGGACATGTGTGACACCGCCTGAGTGAGGCCGCGAGGCTCTCCTTGCATCGTCGGGATGGGAGGGGGAGCTGATGGCCCTGAGGGTGGTGAGCATGGCTGAGCTTCGACGGGACGTGCTGCTGGCAGCCGAGCGCAGCGGTGAGTCGGTGTCGGCGGTCTGCCGGCGCTACGGCATCTCGCGCCAGACCTACTACCGGTATCGACGTCGTTACCTCAGCGATGGCATCGAGGGACTGGTGGATCGGTCGCGCGCGCCGCTTCGATCCCCCGGACAGATCGAGGCTGATCTGGAGATCCGAATCTGCAAGATGCGCAAGGACCATCCCCGCTGGGGCGCCCAGCGCATCCATACCGAGCTCGAGCGCACCGGAATCACACCGCCGGCCGTCTCGACGATCCATCAGACGCTGCTGCGCAACCATCTGGTCGCGCAGCAGCGCGCGCAGCGCGAACGGCGCGAAGTGTCCGTCGGCTGACCGGCCGAAGGCCTACCTCCTGAGGTCGTTTGTTCGGTGCTCGATGTGTGGGCTCCGGATGGTCGGCAACCGCAGGCGCGGTGTCCACTACTACCTCTGCGACGCCCGCCGCCGACCAGCGACGCCGGTCTCCGACGAGTATCCCCGCACCGCGTACATCCGGAGTACGTCTCGAGTCGGCCGACCCCGAGCGCGAGGCTCGCGAAGAAGAGGTACAGCGGATCCGGCGAGAGCTGCGGGATCTTGGCTTCACTCTGCAGCTCCCGCATGAGGCCAGGAGATCCGGTTTCTGCGCGCCCCGCTCGGCCGGTGCGCCTGGTGTCTACGGTTCGCGAACGGTTCCTTCCGTCGGCGCGTACAGGGCGATTGAGAGCCGAGCGCCGTCGGTTGCGGGAACGATATCGAGGGCAACGAGCCACCCTTCCCGTTCCCCGGTGCCGTGCCACAAGGGGCGGCCCTGGGACTGACGCTTCTTCTGCCACCCGCCTGAGCGCAGGATGAAGGTGAGCGCCTGCCGCGCGGAGTCGGGAGGGGTCTGTTCGTCGACGGTGGTATCCGTCAGGATGAAGCGGCCATCGCCGCTGAGCGTCAGGCGCGTCTCTCCGACGGGGAGACCGAGAGGCATCGCCATACGAAGGTCCCTTAGTTCCTCGAACATCTGATCGCACAGCGTCGTGTAGCGATCACATTCGGGCGCGCGCGAAATCGTGTGCGTCCCTGAGGCGCGAGCCGTCGGGATGTCTCCGGCGGGCTTGAGGCTCACAGTGCACGCGCCGGCCGTTAGCACGAGCGCCAAGCCCGCGACCAGGATGCCTCGGCGAGTGCCTCGGGTGGAAGCTGCGTCCTTAGCGTTCATCCGCTCAGATGCATCCGCTTATCTTTCTCGTTGGTACTGCCACGCCGTATGATACGGCCTCCCGATTCGACCGTGGCGGACAAGCGTCCGTCGGTCTGGTCGGTCTTGAACAGCGTGATGAAGAACTCGCCCGCGCTGTTCCGCACAGCGACGTCCCGGTCGCCGCAACCCTCGAGACGCAGCGGGCGATCGTCCCCCAACGAGTAGAGGCTCCAGCAGACCGTCTCGGCCGCCTCGATGTGAACAACGCCGTCGGGCGGATGAGCAGGGGGGTCGGGGTTCTTCAACTCAATCACGCAAGCGGACGCCGCCACGGCAAGAAGGCACAGGAGTGCTAGGCGCAAGAATCGCCGAAGAGATGGATGGACGGGGTCGGGTTGGCCATTCCTATGGTCGTGGGTTCGTTGCGCGTTATGCCATGCCATCGGCGACTCAGATCGGTTCGGGAGCAACGAGTACGTTCGTATCATAGCCGTCCGGTGTGAGCGCCAACGCCGTCAACGGATCCAGCACGGCAGTGAACAGGTCTGACGATCCCGGATCGAGGAGGGTGAATACGTTCCTGGTATCGGCCGCTGCGCCCGGGGTACCGGCGAAGTGGACTCCGTTTTCCCGAAGACCTGTAACGTTTGGACGCGTGAACACACGCAGACACGGCGCGATCTTGATCGGGCCGACCTGGGGACACAAGGACAGCTTGGAGGGGCCGAAGCTGTCCTCCATCTCATGGGCATAGAGCGTGTGCCATCCGTTCTCGAAGTCGTCGGGGTCGTTGGGATCTTCGGGGCTGTCGAGCGTGATCGTTTCGTTGAACCAATCGGGTAGCACGCCGAAGCCGAATCCGCGCTCCACGCGCATGTTGAACCACGAATGGGAGGTGGCTGTCAGGCTCGGTGCATAGAGGTCGAACGTTCCGTAGTTGCCTTCCACACCATAGGCGAGGTAGGCCTTCCCTGTGCTGAGGGTGAGGTGGCCGACGTCGGTGACCCAAAGGTGCAGATCATCGATGCGGATCCGGGTATCGTCCAGCTTGCCTTCGCCCGACCATTTCTGGCCGAAGTGGCTCCGCTCGGGGATCCTGAGATCCAGGCACGGAACACGCAGGTCGAAGCTCGTCGCCGCCCAGATCAACCCGGTCCTACCCGTGGAGACGGCGTCATCGGAAGCAATCCTGATGCCAGTCCCGTTCTCCGTGGGTCTGAACGCTGTCTGCGCCCCCACATCGATCAGCGCAAGCGCGGCATCCTGCAGTGTTAGATCGACCGACGCCGCCGCGAACTGGATCCAGGCATCATCGATAATGATGCCCAGATCTACGGTACTGGTCGGCGCCCGATAGTCGATCGTAGGCAACGAGTCCAGACCGCGGCCGCTTCCGGCGCCGGTTGGGGTCTGCGGATTCTCCGATTCGCCGTTGCACGGTGTGGTCTCGAACGTCAAGAACGGATCGCTTTCCCCGGTAGGCGCTGGTGGCTTCTCCCCTGTGGGGGGGTGCGTGACGTCAACGTGGATCTCCGGAGCGCCGTTGACGTCAAGGCTCGCAGGGATGTCGAACAGCCCCACCGCCGCCCGCGCCTCGTTCGCTGCGCCGGTCGAAGTTGACGTGAAGTTAGCCACTGCCGTGAGGATGACCGAGTCGATTGGGGAAGAGACGCCGAAGTTCACAGAGCTGTCTCGCCCGAACCCCACGTCCAATATCAGATCTGCTGGAACGCTGCTAACGACAGCAGCTACCTCGAGATCCTCAAGGAGGACGCTCTCGTCCGGTGTAGTCCACTCCTGTAGAAACGCGATCCCGACCAAGCTGCCCATTCCCGCCGAGTGATGGGTCTCAACGTGGACCTGCGCCGGGTCCCCTCCCGCTGAGAACGGACCGAACGCGAGGTCCACCGGCGATGGGATGCCCTCCTGGCGGAAGAACACCGTCGGCAGATCGACGATCTCGCGCAAGTCCACGTACAGTTCGAGGTAGTTTAGCGATGGCGGGGGCGCGTAGTTGTTGATGCGCACCGGCGAGCCGGTCGTCGTGAAGTCAACCACGATTGAACTGGCCACGCCGAATAGCAGGAGGCGGCTCTTGACGGCGAAACACTCCTGATCGCGACACAAGAAGTTCGCCACCGGTCGGCATCCGTCCACGGTTGAGCAAGAGCCGTCTCGCACGGACAGGCCGTGACGCCACGTAGGCGTGGCGGTGTTCGCCAGCGCCTTGAGCCAGCCGGCTCTAACGTCCAACGCGAGGTCGATGTTGCTGTTCGACGTGTACGTCATTGACTCCTCCGTCGCCTTCACTTCGAACAGCGACGGGAACCGGGATAGGGATCCTTGCGTGAATACGCCGATCTCGTTTACGTCGGACTGGGCGTCCGCCGGCATCGCGGCGTCGAGGTCGAGCCACAGGAGCGCGCCTTCGAGATCGGAGTCGCCGGTCAGCTTCCACCCCGACTTGGTGTGCTGGTAATCAACAGTGGTCAGGTTCGTGAGCCGTGCGCCGATGTCGTAGAGACCATCCGCGACGTTCGCGTGGGCTCGGAGTCCGTTTCCAGCGGGCAGGACGGGCTGACCGTCGTTGCGGACGGCGAACGCGATCTCGCCCAGCTGGCCTGTCAGGCCCTGGACGTTGACTTGACTCGTGTCCCAGAACGCGTTCCAGTGTGCGGGGACGTCGCTTACCGTGGCGATCCCGGCGGCAGCAATCGGGTAGTTCCGCGCGCGCAGCGTCACGTTCGTGGTGGCGGCGCTTGCCTCCCAGTCGAACCGCTTGCCCGCAAGGTCGAGCGTGGCGGTTACGGTTGCGGGAAGGTTCTGTGCGCTCACGCCGACGTATCGGCCGCTGCCCGTCGCCGGTTCGGTGGTGAGAACATCGGGACTGTACACGGCAGCAAGTTGTCCGAGGGAACCCGGTGAGGTGTAGACGACGGTCCCGCCGGTCAGCGGGTCGAGCGTGCCGGTTACTTCGACCCTGGTAGGAACGTCGTGCATGTCCACCTGCAACGTGCCGATGTCTGGCTTGGAGCCGTACGCCGTGATCCGCGTCGCGGCGGGATCGCCGACGTAGAGCGCGTTGCGTGCGGCCACGTCGACCACCACGCGGGTCGTCGCCGGCAGCTTGGTGAAGGTCGCGTAGCCGAGCGTGCCGTCGACCGATCCCATCAGGCGGAAGGCTTGACCGCCCGGTCCGACGACCAGACTGCCGTCGGTGATGTCACCGTAGGAGGCGTTGAATGACTCTAGGCCGGAGATGTCGATACTGGCCCCGATCGCTTGGTCGTCCTTGACGAAGCTCGCGTGCTCGGTATTCGGAATATGGGGCGCGCCGCTGCCTCGTGTGAACACGCCGGTCACGCGCCCGACTGGCTGGTTGGCGCTGACGCTAAGCGATTTCCCTGGGAGGTTGGCGGTCGTGGTGACGGTCGTAGGCAGATCGGCAATCGACCCGTACAGCCGGGTTCCGCTGTCGTCGGTGGCTGTCGCCTCTGTGTTGTAGAGGAAGTCGATGCTGCCGAGCACGGCATCGGCTCCGTAGGTCATGCGGATTTCGTCGCCGAGCTGGGCGGTCACATCGACCTCTCGTGGGACGTCGACGAGTGTAGCTTCCAGCGTGGGACCGACCGTCGAGTCGTTCGCGTGCACGGTGAGGGTGCCGATTCGCGAGGTGGCCCTGTAGCTGGCCGTCAGGGCGCTCCGCAGGATCTCGACGTGCAACGTCGAGGGCACGTCGCTCATCCGCGCCGACGCGCGGGCGTCACCGCTGCGGGCCGCGAGGAGGAACGGCTGCCCGCCTGGGACGACGCTTGTGTCGGCGACTAGGTCGTCGCCATAGCGTGCGTTGATCGAGGTCAGGCCCGCGATGCGCACGCTGGCTGAGGCGTCCGTATTGGTGCCGATCACAGCAGTCGCGTGCTGCCCTGATGGCACATACAGGAGTTGTCCGCCGATGGAGGCCTTGATATCGAGCAACCCGACCGGATCGTTCGCCCACAAATCTGTCAGGTTCTCGGCGAAGTCGAGCGTTGCATCGACGTCAGTGGGGACGTCGTCGGCGGTGGCTACGATCGTGAGCTGATCGCTGTCCCGATAGAAGCTCACGTCGAGCGAGGTCAGCGGTGCGTTCGAGCTGTAGTCGGCTTGAAGCTTGCCGGACAGCCCCGAGGTCGGCGCGCCGTAGCCGGCGGTGACGTTGGTCGGGAGGTCCGTAGCCGCCAGGCTCAGCGCGCGTGCTAGGACTCCGTCATTCGTACGGCTGGCGGCAATGGCGATGCTGTCCACGGAGCCTGTGCCTTGGTAGGTGGCATCCGCGCGATGCCCGCTATCGATCACGGTTAACGACGCGTCTGAGGGGACACTGCGTGCGTCGCCATACAAGCGAGTCTCTACGGACCCGACGGTGACCTGCCGGGCCACGCTCACGCGCGCGATCGTCTGGTCGCTTTCGATCGCCACGAGCAGGGTGTTGCTTGCCGTTCCACCGTGGTCCTGGCGCACTTGGACGTCCGCGTTCGACGGCAGCGCGTTCATGAGCAGGCGCGTTCTGGCGGTCTCGTCATCGGCGGACCGCACCTGGTTCACGACGGCGTCGAGAACCGCGCGCGTGCCCGTGGGTCCCGGCGGAGGCTGGGTGACGTGACTCGTTACGCGTAGCTGCTTGATGGTGGCACCGGAGGTAGCGTCGAGCATACGCGTATGGTCCACATCGCCCCAGATCGCGCCCGGGACAGGGCTGAACTGCAGGCTCACGTCGGTCGGATCGGTTTCGTCCTGGTCGTCGAGGTCTTGGTCGAACTCCCGAGCGCCGAAGGTCAGGGCCCATCTGCTCGTTTGGTTCTGATGCGATACATCGTACTTCGCGCTGACGTCGTCGTTGTCGGATGCGGCGAGGACATCCTTGATGGTGAGCCTGGTCGTTGTTTCATCCGAAAGTCCAAGCCCACGCTCGAAACCGTCGTAACCGAGCAGCAACCGCTTCTGGATCGTGAGCTCGTCGTAGACGACCCACACATGCGCGCGCAACGCTTGCCCCGCGTACTCGCTACCGGCGAGGCGGCTCATCGTAAGCTCGAAAGCCTGCCCTCCGAGGATGTCTTCATCCACGATCGAGCCGAACAGGATGCGAACGTCTGAGGTGCCGTCGCCTGTAACGTCGACATCTTCAGGAACGCCGACGGTTCCGGGCAGTAACACGCCACCGGGACCAGAACGGCACGTCGCCTGGGTCTGGGCCACCGATCGCCAGCAGATGGCGTACGTCACATCGGGGATCGTTAGGTCCCCGATGTCGGGGAAGACCGGCGTCGTGGGCGGTTCGATGCCCGCTTGTGCCGCGATGCCGTCGAGCTGCGCGCGCACCGCATCGAGCGGGTCGGTCATCGGTGTCGTCAGGTTCTGGACAACACCCGCCGTATCAGCCGATAGGTCTGGGAAGCGTCTCTCGCCGGTGAGATCAGGGAGCGGGACGAGTCCGGAGCTCAGCTGCGGCACGGTGACGTCCGGAAGCTGGGGTCCGGGGAGGCCGGCGGGCAACGTCGGCAGCTCGGTCGCCTCGAGGTTCTGGATGATCTGCGGCGTCTGGTCACCCGTGTTGGCGAGACGCTCGACGGTCTCGCCGAGCCACTCGTCGAGATCATCGATGTCGCGTAGCGAATCCTTCTCGAAGACGAACAAGTACAGCATGTCCCGGAACGCCTGGTTCTCGGCTGCGCTGTCCCCGACCGGCGGGTCGTAGACGACGGCGTTGAGCCGGTCGATCAGGTAGTTCTTCTGCGCCGAGTTCATCTCGTGGAAGCCTTCGTCCAGGATCGCCTGCGGATAGCCCTCGCCGTAGACGTAGTCGTGACCGAAGGTAGTGCTCTCGACGCGGGGCACCCACAGGTCGATGAACTCCTGCACTCGGGATTCTTGGATCGGAGGTGCGTCCTGCAAGATCGTCACCGGCCCGAAGACCGCGTCGTCGCTTCGGTTGCCCGCTTGGTCGACGGCGACCACGTGGAAGTACCACACACCGTCGGCAAGGGAAGACGATTGGGCTGTCGTTGCCGCCGTGGACGGCGGGCCGGCCGGCGCCGTCGCTTGCGATTGGTTGAACTCGAATGCGTAGCCGTCGATCCCTGACGTTTCGTCGGAACCAGGATTGTCGGTCCAGTCGGCGGTTATGACCTGCTGACTGGTCGGCTCCGATGTGTTGTGATCCGGACTCGTGACCGTTGGCGCGTCAGGAGGAGTCACATCCACGCGCACCAGATAGGGTTCAGACCAGTCACTCCAAAGACCCGAGCCGGTCTTTGCACGCGCGTGCAGGTACCAGAGCCCGTCGGCCGTGTCCGGGTAGCTGGGATTCGGGCTGTTGCTGTTCACGGTTGGGACCGGCGAGGACGGATCCGAGTCTTGCTGATCGATCACGTACTCGTAGCCTTCGATGTCCGACGTCGCGGTCGCGGAGACCGTGAACTCCGGCGCGTTGTTCGACACCCATGCTTCCGGATCGGGATGAGTCGCGGAGTTGATCGTAGGTGCGGCCGGTGTCGTTCCGTCCACGCGGATTCGGTAGGCGACTGAGGGAACACTCCATCCGCCGTCGATGTACTTGGCTTTGACGCGGAAGTGCCACTCGCCGTCGCCGACATTGGGCTCGGTCCAGCTCGGAGCGATCGTGTCGATCTGCTCCTCATTTGCATCGATGGTGTCGTCTGGGTCCGAGTTCTCTGAAGGCGAGAAGGAGACCGAGTATCCTTCGATGAGAGCCGAGTCGGCCGGCGGCGTCCAGGCGAACACTGCGGTTCTGTCGGCAGACCACTCGTCCTGCGAGTGCGTGGGGGACACGACAACCGGGGCCGGCGGCCCGTTGGCATCGATGACGATCGGCCCGTAGGTCACGTCGTTGCTCGCATGCGCCGGTATCGCGCTGTCGAGCCCTTTGACATGGAACCAGTACGTTCCGTCCTGAAGCGAAGCCGACGTGGCACAGCCGCTATTCGCGTCGCCGTCGGGTGTCGAGGCCGCCTCGGTTCCCTGAGCATCGTTGAAAGCCCACGAGTAACCCAGGATGCCAGCATGCTCATCTGAGGATGCCAGCCAGCACACGGTCACGGTCGGGTCGGCGGATGGCACATACGGGGCGTGCGAGGTGTGTTCGGGGGCGCGGGTGGGATCCGGATCGATCACCGGATCAGTCGGCGCGTCCACGTCCACGCGCACGCGCCGATGTGCGGGCGTGCCCCACATGTTAACCCCGTTACGAGCTTTCACGTGGAACCAGTACTCGCCGCTGTCTTGCGAGTAGGAGGCTGTGGTGCCGGTTCCTAGCGAGGTGTCGGGTGGGGTCGTGTCGCTGGCCGTGTCGAGTAGGTACGAGTAACCGTTGATCGGGGCATCATCGTCCGCGGTCCAGTCGAGCGTGATGTCGCTGCGTGAATACCATGTGCTCGTCGTGGGATGCGTCGTCGAGGTCACGGCGGGCGCCGCGGGCGGAGTCGTGTCGACCGTGTAATATCGATAGGCAGTCCAGGCCGAATAGCTGCTCCCGTCGTAGTTGCGCGCGCGCCACTTGAAGCGGCCATCGGTTAGCGTGATCGATGAGTGGGTGCACGCACCATTCGACCCCGGCCACGTGGACGTCGCGTTGGAGTTGACGCTCTGGCAGTGCCCGGACACGACCAGCGTGCTGCCGGCGTCATCTTTGCGGACCTCGTATGCCGAGTAGCCCTGGTCGCCATCGGGGTCCGAGTAGGTGGCGGAGAAGTTCGGAGTGTTGTCGGAGCTGACCGTATTGTTTGCCGGTGACTGGACTGTCGGCGTGTTGGGAGCACCATTGTAGGTAACGACTAGCCGTGGTTGTCCACTTCCGTATTCCATCGACCGGTACCGCCGCCAGGTAAGGGGATCCGTCCCGTCGGCGGCAAGGACCAACACCCCGTGGTTCGACCACGTGCCGTTCACCCACCCTCGGAACATGTTGGCAATATCCCACTGGACCCATGCCCCGTTGGAGTCGCAGCCGCTGCGCCCGTATGCGAAGCTCGCCGTCGCCATGCCGCTCGACGTAGAGGCAGGGCGGTTGTTCCAGGTGACATTGTTGACCCCCCAGCCCTCGGTAACGCGCCGCACCTGCGTCTGCCGGGCCGTGCACGAGGACGAGTAGTAGTTGTACATCTTCAGATCCGCACTCACGATGGTGGTGCTCCCAAAGCCGGAGTGGCTGAACTTCATCAAAGTTTGTGCGACCGAGTTGATGCTGCCGTCGTTCTCGCACGATCCGTAGGAGCCGCTGCGCAGATCCTGGTTGTTGCCGTTGACGGCGGTGTTGAAGTTTTGATTGGGATAGCAGCGATGGACGAGCGTGTCGCTGCCCGGGTAGAGGGTCTGGGTGCTGGGATCGACGAACACCGGCCAGCGCCGCGTCGGGTCTGCCAACCACACTGGATCGAACGTGAGCGTGAGTAGCTGGGTTCCGGCACCCGGCTCGATCGTTAGCGTGACGCCGGTGGATGCGCGCGCCTCATGGTGTTCGGGTGTTTCGCTCTCGTACATCACCAGCGGCGGCATCCTGAGCACTGCCTCGCCAGCCGAGTTGACCAGATCGAACCCGTCGGCGGTTGAGGGTGACACTGACAGCGTGCCGCTCGCTTCGAACGCGAAGCCTGGGACCGCTGGAACCTGGTGGAGGACGAACTCTTCCTTCAGGCCGCCCAACTGAACCGTGTAGCGAAGATCAACACCCGGAAGGATGCCTGGGTAGGTGACCTGGTTACCTGCTACCACTGCTGGCTGCGGTGAGAGGTCCCCCACCGGGCCGAATTGCAGATGCTCCCCGTCCGCCACAACGCGAACGGTATCGCCCGAGCGAACGCTGGGCGCGAACTCGTAGGCGACCGCGCCTGCGGCGTTCCTCCACGCGTAGCCGGGATCCGAGGACGCGACCAACGTCGGATCGATATCTTCCCACCGGCCGTCGGAAGCCAGGAAGTGGATCGGCGCCGGAAAGATCTCGGCCTGATGCGTCCCGTCCGGCTCCCTGAAGAACTTCGCCGTTTCCGTCCGCAGCGCGACGATCTCCTCACGGACCGCCTCGTCGGGAGGTTCCTCGCTATGCGCACCCGGCGTCAACCCAACAAGCAGGCTAGCGCTCAGAAGTGTCGTCAAAGGGACGTGACGTAACCGACGTGATGCCATCCTCGATCCCCTCCAAGCTCAGGACGGCGCGGCGAGATCCCTTCAGCCGATCCTGTCCCCTCCAACGCTGCAACTGTCGGAGGCGTCCGAGCATCGATTGAGGATGGCGAGCCAAGATGACCAGAAGGGATGAGGAACAAGGTGGACGCCGTACGCCATTACGCCTCGGTCATCCAAAGGAGCGCCCTCGGGCTCTATCTCCTTGAAGATGTCCATTTACGCAGGGTTGCAGGCGCCTCTGCCGGGGCTCTGCAATGCTCATGCCGTCGCTCAACGGTGACCAGTGCCGCTTCATCTGCCGCTTCACCTGTATCCTTCGGCCGTGGGAAACGCGTCCGAGACCGTCATCGCCATCGCTGCGGCGACCGCTCGCGAGCGGATGATGATCGCAGCCCGTCGGGGGGAGCCGATGGCACAACCGGGTGATCAACTTGCGGCGCTTCTGGATACAGCTCGTACGCTGACGGACGCGAACATCCCCTACGCTTTGATCGGAGGGATCGCGGTCGGCATCCACGCCGAGGTCCCTAGAGCCACCATCGACGTGGATATCGCCGTCCCTACTACAACGCCGCGCGCTCGCGTCGCAGACGTGCTCACCGCGGCGCACTTCGAGCTGCGAGGTGAGTTCGAGCACAGCCTCAACTTCAGGCACGAGACGGGTGAGCCCGTCCAGGTCGCGTTCGACCAGCAGTTCGACGACATGATCGCACGCGCGGAACCGATCGAGGTCGCCGGCTCGACGATCCGGATCGTGAGCAAGGAAGATCTGATCGCGATGAAGGAGCGCGCCGCGCGAGATCCCAGACGCCGCAAAAGCAAGTCCCTCAGAGACCGGGCCGATCTGGAGTTATTGCGGGGAGACACTCCTGCTCCGGATGAAGGCTGGTAGCGCTACCCCAGCTTCGCATCGTCCCAGAGCGCGCGCAGCTCGGCCTGGCTCATGTCGTCGAGTCTCGCACCACGTTGCTTCGCGGCTGCCTCGACATGGAGGAACCGCTCGCGGAACCGCTTCGCCGCGCGCCGTAACGCCGACTCGGCATCCAGATGCAGATGCCGGCCGAGCGCGACCACGCTGAACAGCAGATCGCCCAGCTCTCGCTCGCGCGCCTCCTCGTCTCCTTCGGCCTCGAGCAGCTCCTCGGCCTCCTCCTCGATCTTGGCGAGCGCCGCGCGCGCGTCCTCCCAGTCGAAACCGACCGCGCCGGCGCGCCGCTGCAGCTTCTGCGCGTACGCGAGCGCCGGCAGCGCTTCGGGCACACCCTCGACGGCGCTCCTGCGTTCCTTCTCGTGCTGCTTGATCACGTCCCAGTTCGCAACCACCTCGCGCGCGCCCGAGACCTCGACATCGCCGAACACGTGCGGATGACGGCGGACGAGCTTCTCGATCAGGCCATGCGCGACGTCGTCGATGTCGAACGCCTCGGCGTCGGTTCCCATCTGCGCGTGGAACACGACCTGCAGCAGCAGATCGCCGAGCTCTTCGGCGATATCCACCTCGGTTCCCGTCTCGATCGCTTCGAGCAGCTCGTAGGTCTCGTCCAGCAGATGCTTGGCGAGTGTCTGATGGGTCTGCTCGGCGTCCCACGGGCAGCCGCCGGGGCTGCGCAGCCGCGCCATGACCTTGACCAGCTCCAGCAGCCGCCGCCCGCTCGGCTGGCGTCCCATCACGACCTCGACCTCCAGTCCCGAGGTCAGCGCGTGCTCGAACACGGCCTTGGTGACGTCGTCGCGGTGCAGGATGAAGGTGATCTCCTCATGCTCGTTCGCGAGCAGCGCGAGCGCCTGCGCCAGCGCGCGCGCGGCCTCGGGGATCTCGCCGTGCCCGTGCGGCGCCAGCAGGTTCTTGCCCTTCAGGCCCTGCTCGGGCTCGGCGGTCGGATCGGCCTCGAGCAGCTCGGTGACCACGTACCCTTCCTCGCGCAACCGTTCCGCGAGCGCGTCGCCGGGCGCCGAGAAGCACGGCGCGCTCGTGAGCGCGTGCCAAGCCTCGATCGGTAACAGGTCGGGCGACCCGTCGCCCGGTTTCACGAGCATGATCCTCGCCATCGAGGGCTAGCGTAGCCTCTCGACGGGACTAGCATGGCGCCAGTGCGTGGATCACCGGTCTGTCTCAGGGAACCGAGCGCCAAGGACGAGGCCGACTTCCTCGAGATGGTCTCGGCCAGCGGCACGCTTCACCATCCGTGGATCGACCCTCCCGCCGACGCTGCCGGATTCCGTGCCTTCCTGGAACGCGAGCACATGCCGAACATGGCCTCGTTCCTCGTGCGGCGTCGTGAGGACGACGCGCTCGTCGGCGTGTACAACATCAGCGAGATCGTGCGCGGCGCGTTCCAGAGCGGCTACCTCGGCTACTACGCCAACGCGCGTCTGGCGGGTCGGGGCCTCATGGCCGACGGCTTGCGACTTGTGATCCGTCACGCGTTCGGCCCGATGAAGCTGCATCGCCTCGAGGCGAACATCCAGCCGGGCAACGAGCGCTCGATCGCTCTTGTTCGCGCGGTCGGGTTCCGTCGGGAAGGCCTTTCGCCCCGGTATCTGAAGATCGGTGGCCGCTGGCGCGATCACGAGCGCTGGGCGATCACCGTCGAGGACGCGCGCCGAGCGAGAGGTTGACCCCGCCCGCGACCCGCAGAACCCTCCGGCCGGGTCTTGTCTGGCCGCGCGCCGAGGCGTAGCGTCCCACCCAGGAGGCGCTCGGGCGCCGCCGGAGGGAGCGCGGCCCAGAAGGACCGCGGGGAGGAGGAGCAGATGCCGCAGCAAGCTGGGGTTTCGCACATCGCGCTGACTGTGACCGACGCCGCGCGCAGTGCGGCCTGGTACCAGAAGGTGCTCGAAGGGCAGCCGTTCTTCCAGGGAGACGATGAACACGGACACCTCGAGATCAACCTCCATGGGAACCTGCTGCTCGGGTTCCGCACGCATCCGGGCACCGGCAAGAAGGATCGCTTCGATCCGGCCCGCGTCGGCCTGGATCACCTCTCCATCGCGTGCGAGAGCGCTGCGGAGCTGGAGAAATGGCGTGCGCGCCTTGATGAGAACGGCGTCACGCACTCGGGGATCCAGGAATCACCCTGGGGGCTCCATCTGAACATGCGCGATCCGGACGACATCCAGATCGAGCTGTTCGTCGCCCCGCAACAGGGCTGACGGCGGGAAAACTCGGCCTCCCACCGGACGAAGGGGATCGCGTCCCACCCGGCGAAGACAACCTTGGGTTGGAGAGGGGAGGCTGAGATGAGAACCAAAGCAGCCATGCTGCTCGTGGCAGGAGTGCTGGGAGCGACGCTCGGTGCGGCGCCCCCTGCCGGGGCGAACGTTACGGTCATCATGGCGATGCCCGGGGCGGCGGTCCAGGGCCATCCGGCGCCGTACGGCCTGTCGTATGCGGGTACCCAGTCGGGGACGGCGTTGACGTTCGTGAACCTCGACGCGCTGTCCGGACACAACGTGACGGCGAAGAACTCGTTCGGGTCACCCGACCAGCCATGGTGCGAGCAGTTCGCCCCCGGGCCCTGCCCGCTGTTCTGGTCGGAAACCGTCGAGGTGGGAACGGCCACGCCGATCCTCGGCACGGAGCTGCTCAGACCGGCCGCGTTGTACGCGTTCGTCTGTACCGTGCACCCAAGCTGGATGACCGGCCAGATCCTCGCCGCGTGAGCGGCGGCGCCCGCCAGACACGGATGTAGTGGCGGACCGCCGCCGGGCATGCCACACTGGGGGCACGCGAGAGAGGAGGTGATCCAGTTTTGCATAGACCCAACTGGACCCGCGAGGTGACTGTCCCGTAGGGACCGCTCGGGATCGTCCGAAGGGATCACCTCCCTTCTCGCCGGCAACACTCGGCTGAACCCGAGCGCCCGGCGGAATCCCAGTCAGTCACCGATCCGCTGTGGGACCGGCTTCGTCCACTGGTCGGCGCACTCTGAAACACAGCGCCGAACCGCAGCGAGCGCAGAACCGAAGAGGGGGCTCGTACGAGCCCCCTCTTCATATCCTGATCACCCTGGGCTAGCCCGGAGGGAACAGCCCGTCGAGGCCCGGAGGCGGCGCGTTGGGATCGGGCTCCGGCGACGGCGGCACGAACGATTCGTGAGGCACGATCGTGCCGGTCTCGGCGTCCCAATCGCCGAACCGCGGGTTGACGGTGACCTGCGCGTCAGCGATCGCTTCCTCAAGGAACTCCCCGAGCGCGCTCTCGGCGGCTTGCTGCTCGAGCTGGGACCGCACTTCCTCGCCGGCCTCTTCGAAAGGCGTGACCCGGCGCTCGAGCACCTCGATGATGTGGTAACCGAACTGGGTGCGAACCGGCCCGACCAGCTCGCCGATCTCGGCCTGGCCGGCGGCCTGAGCGAACTCGGGAACCAGATCGGACAACGAGAAGAACCCAAGATCGCCGCCGTTCTGCGCCGAGCCGGGATCATCGCTATTGTCCTCGGCCAGTTTCGCGAACCCTTCGCCGTCACGAAGCTGCGCCAACAGCGCGTTCGCCCGCGAGAGCACCTGTTCGTCCTGCGCGGGATCCTCAACGTTCAGCAAGATGTGGCGCGCGCGCACTTCGGTGAACCGCTCGACCTCTGCCTCGTACACTTCGCGGACCGCGGAATCGGGGATCTGTCCCGCGAGCTGCTCGCCCAGATCCTGCCGCACGACCTGATCGCGGATCGCCTCACGCAGCGACACCTCGGTGAAGCCGTTCTGCGTGAGCTGCTGCTGGAAGGTCGCATCGTCGGGGAACTGGCCCTTGATCTGCTGGAACTGGTTCTCGACGGCCTCCTCGGAGGCAACCACGCCGCGCTCGGCCGCCTCCTGGCGGATCAACGCCTCCTGGATCAGTTGCTGCAGGGCCTGCCTGAACAACGCCGGGTCGGCGCCACCGGCGCCCGCCCCCTGGTTGGCAGCGGCCACGCGCCCTTCCACAACATCGATGTCTATGCGCTCGCCGTTGACGACCGCCGCGCCGGCGGTGAACGTGTCGCCGCACGCGACCGCGCCGAGCGCCAGGATGCCGAGCGGGATCAGGATCCGTTTGGTGTGAGTCACGGCGCGAAAGGATAGCAGCGTCAGGACAGCACCCGCCCGAGCGCCTCGAGCAGCCACACGGCAGCTCCCTGTGGCATGGCGGACGGCAGCGGGAGCACCAGCGAGTACGCCTGCTCCTTGTAGATCGCCTCGGGGAACAGCTCGTGCAGCCGCGCGATCTCAGGCCGGTCGAGCACGAAAGGCTCGAGCCGCGCCACCCCGGCCTGCGCGGTGATCGTGCGCACGCCGCGCCGCCCCACCAACAGCCGGAGGCGCGCGACGGTGAACAGAGTCTCGGCTTGGTGCGGCAGCTCCCCGTACCGGTCGAGCAGCTCCGCTCGCACGTCGTCGAGCTGCTCGGCGGTCTCGGCTTCCGCGATCCGCCGGTACGCCTCCAGGCGCAGCCCTTCGCGGGGGATCCACTGCTGGGGCAGATGGGCGTCCACGGGCAGATCGATCTTGACGTCGGGCTTTGGTTCGGGATGACGCCCGCGCGATTCCTCGACCGCGTCGGCAAGCATGCGCACGTACAGGTCGAAGCCGACGGCTCCGATGTGGCCGGACTGCTCTCCGCCGAGCAGGTTGCCGGCGCCCCGGATCTCCAGGTCGCGCAGCGCGATCTGCAGACCCGAGCCGAGATCGGTCAGCTGGCCGATCGCGGTCAGGCGCGCGTGCGACTGCTCTGTCAGCGACCGGTCGCCCGGGTACAGGAAGTACGCGTAGGCGCGCTCGTGCGAGCGGCCGACCCGCCCACGCAACTGGTACAGCTGCGACAGCCCGAGCATCTCGGCCCGATCAACGATCAGCGTGTTCGCGGTGGGGATGTCCAGGCCGCTCTCGATGATCGTGGTGGTGACCAGCACGTCGTACTGCCGGTCCCAGAAGTCGAGCATCACGCGCTCGAGCCGGCGTTCCTCCATCTGGCCATGCGCGACGCCGATGCGCGCGTCCGGCGCCAGCCGCTGCACGCGCCCGGCGACCTTGTCGATGTCTTGGACGGTGTTGTGCACGAAGAACGTCTGGCCTTCGCGCAGCATCTCGCGGCGGATCGCGCGCGCGATCGTCTCCTCGCTGCTCGCACCGACGAAGGTAAGCACCGGGTGCCGGTCCTCCGGCGGCGTGTCGATCACGCTCATATCCCGGATCCCCGACATGGCCATCTCGAGCGTGCGTGGGATCGGGGTCGCCGTCATCGTGATCACATCCACGTTCTTGCGCAACTGCTTGAGGCGCTCCTTATGGGCAACGCCGAAACGCTGCTCCTCGTCGACGACAAGCAATCCGAGATCCGCGAAGACGACGTCCTTCTGCAGCAATCGGTGCGTGCCGATGATCACGTCCGCCTTGCCGGCCGCGATCGCCTCGGTCGCCTTGAGCTGCTCGGCCTTGGTGACGAACCGCGAGAGCATCTCGACGCGGACCGGGAACGGCGCGAACCGTTCGGTGAACGTGGCGAAATGCTGCTGGGCGAGCAGCGTCGTCGGCACCAGCACCGCGACCTGCTTGCCGTCCATGACCGCCTTGAACGCCGCGCGGATCGCGATCTCGGTCTTGCCGAACCCGACGTCGCCGCAGATCAGCCGATCCATCGGGCTCGGTCGCTCCATGTCCGCCTTGACGTCGTCGATCGCGGCGAGCTGATCCCGTGTCTCGACGTAGGGGAACGCGTCCTCCAGCTCACGCTGCCAGGGCTGATCGCCGGCATACGCGAACCCGGGCGAGGTCGCGCGCGCCGTGTACAGGGCGATCAACTCTTGAGCCATATCTCGCACCGCGCGGCGCACGCGCGCCTTCTGCCGCACCCAATCGTTGGAGCCGAGACGATGGATCTTCGGCTGTTCCGCGCCGACGTACTTGGTGACCGCGTCGAGCTGATCGGCGGGCACGTAAAGCTTGTCGCCGTCGGCGTAGTTCAGGATCAAGTAATCGTTGACGGCGTCGCCGACCTGCCGGGTGATCATGCCCTCGTACGAGCCGACGCCGTGCACGACGTGCACGACCAGATCGCCCGGCGAAAGCTCGAGGGGGGTGGCGTGCCGACGCGCGAACCGCGGTTCGCGGTGCGCGCGCCGCTTCCCGAACAGATCGGTCTCGCCGATCACGGCGAGACCGAGCCCCGGCGACCAGAACCCCTCCTCGATCGCGGCGACCACCACACCGGCGCTCCCCGGTGCCGGCGGCTCCTCGAGCACCGGCGCCGCGATCTCGCGGTCGCGCATCACCTCCGAGACGCGCTCGGCCGCACCGATCGTCGCCGCGGTGAACACGACGCGCGCGCCGGCGCGCAGCTGCTCGCGCGCCGCAGACGCGAGCTTCTCGAGGTCGCCCCGCTGGACGTCCCACACCGCGGCCTCGAACACCGGATCCTCCCCGCGGAACGAGGTGACGGCCGCACGTCGTTCGCCCAGCGCGCGCGCCAGGTCGGTGAGGCCGCCGCCCGCCGGCGCGCGCCCGCCCTCTGACGCGGCCGACCACGCGGCTTCGCGCAGCTCCTCGACCTCGCGCAGCATCTCGTGCGCGCGATCCACGACGCGTTTGGGCTCGACGAGCAGCGCGCGCGTCTCCGCCGGCAGCAGCTCGGCGAGCACCGGCGGCTCGTCCCACAGCATGTCGATCAGCGCCTCGACGCCCTCGAACGTGGTGCCATCGGCCAGCCGGTTCAGCTCCAACCGTTCCGATGGATACTTCTCGATCGCTGCGATCGCGCGCCCACGCACCTCGTCGGTGGGCAGCAACTCACGGCACGGGTACGCGACGATGCGCTCGAGCTGCTCGAGCGAACGCTGGCTGGATACCGCGAACGAGCGGATCGATTCGACGGTGTCGCCGAAGAACTCGAGGCGGACCGGATGCTCGGCGCCGGGCGGGAAGACGTCGAGGATCCCGCCCCGCACCGCCAGCTCGCCGCGGCGCTCAACCAGGTCGGTGCGCCGGTAGTCCAGCGCGATCAGCGCGCGGAGCAGCCGCTCGGGATCGTGCTCCTCGCCGGTCGCGACGGTGACCGGCTCGATCGTCTCGGCGCCCGGCACCATGTGCTGCATCGTCGCCAGCACCGGTGCGAGCAGCACGCGCGCCCGGCCGTCGCGCACGCGGCGCAATGCTTCCAGCCGGCGCGCGACGGTCTCAGGTCGCGGCGAGAGCCGCTCGTGCGGCAGCGTTTCCCACGCGGGGAACAGCGCGACCGCGCCGGTGAACGCCTGAAGCTCACGCTCGAGACGCTCGGCGTCGCGCCCGGTCGCGGTGACGACCAGCCAGGGCGCGTCGTCCCGGGCGAGCGCGCCGAGCACCAGCGCGCGCGCGGCCTCGGGCACCGTCAGCGTGCCTGCCGCACGCAGCACCGAACAGGCCTCGTCCAGCCGGTCCGAGGCCTCGAGCAGCGGAGCGAGCACATGTTCGCGCATAGGCGAAGAGGCCCCGATCGCCACGACCGGGGCCTCCTCGAAGTCTAGCCGGTCAGGCGGCTCGCCGGATACCGGTCACCTGGGCGTCCAGTAAGACGGCTGCCTCCCCGGTGTCTGGAACACCGAGCCCGAAGTCGATCCCGAAACCCAGCCCGACGTTGCCGAACAGCGCGACGGTCACGCGGACGCGTCCTGCCGGGATCATCTCCTCACCTTCCTCCGGGAGCATCTCGACCCGGAGCCGGAAGGTCGCGTCGGTCAGCGAGTCGGGAACGCTGTCGGAGAACGCCGTCACGATCGTTGCGTTGCCCGGAGAGCCGCCGCACGCGCATGAGTCGTTGGCCGCCCCCGCGCTCATCTGGGCCAGGGCGTATCCGCTCCCCAGGAGGCCGATGCTGTTGGCGTAGACACCGGTGACGGATGCCGACGCACTCGCGACGTGAACGTCGACCTCATAGGCGAGCGACTCAACCGGAACGGTCAGCTCGTCGTCGACCGAGAAGGCGACGCCGCCGAACGCGATGCCGCTCCCGGCACCGACCGGCGGCCCGGCTTCGACGCTCAGGTCAAACTCGACGGTCCCGTCGCTCGGATCGAACTCGCCCTCAGCCACACACGTCGCGAAGGTCGGCGTGCCGCATCCGAGCTGCTCGCCTGTCTTCTCGTACGGCGGATCCAGGGAGCCATGCTCATCCCCGACGGCAGGCACCATCGAGGACATCGACAGGCACAGCAGAACAGCGATCATCCGGGCTCGCATGCGGCTCCCTTCCTCCCCGTTCAGTCTCGTTAGCTCAGGGGGAAGATTCGCGTGGTTCGTCAGGATTCCTGCTCGTCCGGATCGCCCCGCGGCGCGTGCACCTGGTTCTGGACGCGCTCGACCTCGTCGTGCAGGAGCAGAAGCGCCCCATCGGCCGCCTCCTCGAGCACGATCCCGATCTCACGCTCCTCGGCCTTCGAGAAGCGCGCGAGTACGTGGTCGGCCCCTGCCTTGGTTCCCGGCGGGCGTCCCACCCCGACCCGCACGCGCAGGTACTCGGGGCCGAGCAATCGGGTGATCGAGCGCAGGCCGTTGTGCCCGGCATCGCCACCCCCGCGCTTGACCCTCAGCGCCCCGACCGGCAGATCGATCTCGTCGTGGACGACCACCAGATCCTCGACCTCGACCTTGTAGTAGCGGCACAGTGGCCCGACGGCCTCGCCGGACTCGTTCATGTATGTGGTCGGTCGCCCCAGGATCACGCGGCGGCCCCCGTCGCGCGCTTCCGCCGAGAACGCGCGCACACCCTTCAGCGGCTTCAGCCGGACGCCGAGGCGCGCGCACAGGAGGTCGAGCACGCGATAGCCAACGTTGTGGCGGGTGCGCTCGTACTCGGGTCCTGGGTTGCCGAGCCCGACGATGAGCGCGGCCTCGGACACGTAGGGCCTAGCCCTCTTCGGAGCTCTCGCCCTCGGCCGCGGCTCCGCCCTCGGCCGTCGCAGCAGCGCCTTCGGGGGCACCCTCCACGCCCTCGGCGACGGCCTCTTCCAGCTCTGCCTCCACCTTGAGCTGCGGCACGACGCACGAAACGATGACTTCCTCGGCAGCGGTGAGGATGGTCACGCCTTCCGGCACGACGGCCTGCTCGACGCGGAGGGTGTCGCCGACGTGGAGGCGTGAGATGTCCACGGAGATGCTGGACGGCACCGCCCCCGGCAGACACTCGACGCTGACCTGCCACAGGTGGTGCTCGAGGACGCCGCCTTCCTTCGTGCCGGGGGACTCGCCCTCGAAGTGGACCGGGACCTCGACGTGGATCATCTCGTCCCGGCTGATCTTCAGGAAGTCGACGTGAAGGATCGTCCCGCGGATCGGGTTGCGCGCGATCTCACGGGCCAGGGTCAGGTGCGATTCCCCGTCGACCTGCAGGTCGATCAGGACGTTGACCCCGGCGTCTGTGGACAAGGTGTGATGGAGCGCGCGAGCCTCGACGGCCAGGGTGACCGGGTCGGTCCCACGCCCGTACATGGTCGCCGGGACCTTGCCCTTCGCGCGCAGCTTGCGCGCGACACCCTTGCCGCGTCCCTCACGGACCTCTGCCTGTAGACCGAGCTCAGCCACCACAACCTCCTGGGGAAAAGTGCGGGCGGCATCATAGCAAGGCTGGTGGTCTGCCTCACCGGCTCCCTGCGGCCCAGGTCAGGGGCCGTGGCGGTAGTACTCGCCGCTCATCGCTGCTCGCCAGGCATCGGCCCCGAATGCCGCGTAGAGACCCTCGACCTGGCTCGCATGCTCCAGGATCGCGCTGATCTTCCGGTCGAGCAGCGCGCCGTCGAACTCGTGGCAGATTCCCAGCTCGGCCCGAGGCGTCGGGATCGGCGTGCCCGGCAGGTAGACGTTGTGCGGCTCGAGCAGCGGAACGTACCGCTCGGCCCACTCCGGCGTGATCGTGGCGTAGAACAGGCGCGCGGCCGGTGCGGCGACCTGCTCGAACGCGGCCGTGGTCCACCGATGCACCGCTTTGTGGTCCTCATGCCCGGTCATCCCCTCGGGCCCGAAGGTCAGGACGGTGTCGGGCCGGACCTCCTCGATGATCGAGCGGATCCTGGCCGTGCCCTCGTCGTCGGGGATGGTGTGGCAGGTACCGTCTACGTAATCCAGCCAGCGATGGTCGGTGACGCCGAGCACGGCCATGCACCGCTCGAGCTCGGCCTGTCGGATCTCGGCCATCTGCTCCGGTGGCCAGCGTTCGGGGTCCTGCGAGCCGCCTTCGCCCCGTGTCGCCGTCACGCAGACGACGCGCCGGCCGGCATCGACGCAGGATGCCATCAGCGCGGCCGAGAGATATGTCTCGTCGTCGGGATGCGCCCAGACGCCGAGAACCGTGCCGAGCCCCTCCACCTCGGTCCCCCTCTTTTCCCGGATGCTCAGAAGTTGCCGTCGCCCCGCGGCGTCGCGGTGACCAGCGGGTCCACGTCTCGCAAGAGATCCTCGGCCCCGTCCCCGCGGTGCCTCAGTTGCTTGACCGCCGCGACGGCCTTGTGGCCGACATCGCCCGCGGCGCCGGACGCGGTCGAGCGCATCTTCTCGGCGGGATCGGAACCCCATGCCTTCTCGGCGGTCCGCCGGATCTGCTCGTACCGTTCGCGGCCCGCCTTGGTCCCGAGCACGTAGCCCGCTGCGAATCCAAGGATCAACCCGGTCCTGAAGCCCATGGCAGCGCTCACCTCCTCGCCTTCGAGCCTACCCCCACCGGGGGTCGGGCGAAGCAGCTAGTTCTCGCCCTGGAAGATCTCGCTGACCGATTTGTCCTCGAACACGGCACGGATCGTCTTGGCGACGATCGGCGCGATGGACAGGACGCTGATCTTGTCGATCAGCTTTTCGGACGGCACGGGCAACGTGTTGGTGACGATCAGCTCCTTGATCGGCGAGTTCTTGATCCGGTCGGTCGCCGGGTCCGACAGGATCGGATGCGTCACGCACGCGTAGACCTCTTCGGCACCGAAGTCCATCAGCACCTTGGCGCCGTTGGTGACCGTGCCGGCCGTGTCGATCATGTCATCGACCAGCACGCATCGCTTGCCCTCTACCTCACCGATAACCTCGAGTGCGGTCTCCGACGCGTTGCGCATGTCCGAACGGCGTCGCTTGTGCAGGATCGCCAGCGGCGCGTGCAACCGGCCTGCGAACTTCTCGGCGACGCGGATCCGGCCGGCGTCCGGCGACACGACCACCAGATCGCCGTTGAACTTCTCCTTCAGATGATCAACGAGCAGCGGGAGCGCGGTGAGGTGGTCGAAGGGAAAGTCGAAGTAACCCTGGATCTGGTCGGCGTGCAGGTCCACCGACAGGACCCGATCTGCGCCGGCCGCGGTGAGCATGTCGGCCAGCAGGCGCGCGCTGATCGGCTCACGGCCGCGCGCCTTCCGGTCCTGTCGCGAGTAGCCGTAGAACGGGATCACGGCGCTGATCCTCTTGGCCGACGCGCGCTTGGCGGCGTCGATCATGATCAGCTGCTCCATGATCGCGGTGTTGATGGGGTGGGTGTGCGTCTGGAAGATGAAGACGTCGGCACCGCGGACGTTCGCGCCGTAGCGCATGTAGATCTCACCATTGGCGAAGTCGTTCAGCTCGACCTCGGCGACCTCGGTGCCCAGCTCCGCAGCGATCTCGGCCGCAAGCTCCGGATTGCTGCGTCCGGCCGCGAACACGAGCCTCTTGCGTGTTGCGATCTCGACACTCACCCCAGGTCCCCCTCGATCCTCATTCCTTCTTCTTGGCGGCCTTCGTGGCGGCCTCGCCCCGCTTGGCGGCCTCGCCCCGCTTGGCGGCCTCGCCCCGCTTGGCGGAGCTGGGCCGCTTGCGCGCGCGGAGCTTCCTCGCGGGCGAACCCACAACGACAGTCTCGGCCGGAACGTCCTTCGTCACGACCGACCCGGCTCCGGTCACCGCGCCACGCCCGACCCGCACCGGCGCGACCAGCATCGTATCGCTTCCGATCTTCGCCCCGTCGCCGATCACGGTCTTGCTCTTGGTCTTGGTCTCGGCGTCGTAGTTGACCGTGATCGTCCCAGCGCCGACGTTGACGTCCTTGCCGATCGCGGCGTCGCCGATGTAGGACAGGTGCGGTACCTTGCTGCCCTCGCCGATCTCGGACGCCTTCACCTCGACGTAGGTGCCGACCTTGGCCTTGCGGGCGAGCTGGGCACCGGGTCGAAGGTAGGCGAAGGGGCCCACGCTTGCCTCCGGGCCGACCCGTGCTTGCTCCAGCACCGCGAATAGCACGCGCGCGCCGTCGTCGATCCGAGTGTCGCGCGCGCGCACGTTCGGACCGATCTCGCATCCCTTCCCCACCATCGTGCTGCCCATCAACAGCGTCATCGGATGGATGACCGTGTCGCGGCCGACCTCAACGCCTGGATCGATGTAGGTCTGCGCGGGGTCGATGATCGTGACGCCGGCCTCCATGAGCGCGCGATTGATGCGCGCGCGCAGCAGCCCGGCCGCCTCGGCGAGCTGCGCGCGATCGTTGACACCCATCGTGTCGGCCGGGTCGTCGGTCGACCAGGATTCGATGCGCTCGCCTTTGTCCGCCAGGACCGAGATCACGTCGGTCAGGTAGAACTCGGATTGCTCGTTCCTGCGGTCGATGCTGGTCAGCGCCGAGCGGAGCGCCATCCCGTCGAACACGTACATCGAAGTGTTCCACTCGCGGATCGCTCGCTGAGCCGGGGTCGCATCCCGGTGCTCGACGATCGCTCGGATCGAGCCGTCGTCGTCGCGGACGATGCGGCCGTAACCGGAGGGATCGCCGAAGGTCGCCGTCAGGATCGTCGCCGCCGCGCCCGCCCGGCGATGCCTCTTGAGCAGATCACGCAGCGTCGTCTTCGACACGAGGGGATGGTCGCCGGGCAACACAATCACATCGCCCTTGAACTCGCCGAGCGCGTCGTCGGCGACGCGCGCCGCGTCGGCGGTGCCGAGCTGCTCGCGCTGCAGGACGAACTCGATCGGGCGCGGGGTCAGCTCGCCCACCGCCTGCGCCACCTGGTCTGCACCCCGGCCGACCACGACGATCGTTCGAGACGGCTTCAGCGCAAGCGCCGCGTCGAGAACGCCGGCGACCAGCGGGCGGCCGCACAGGTCGTGTAGGACCTTGGGGAGGTCCGAGCGGAAGCGCTTGCCCTCGCCGGCGGCCAGGATCACCGCGGCGAGCTGGCGGACCGATGCGGTTGGGCGGGGTGCGCGCGCGCTCACGTCCTCACTCTAATGGGCGCGCGGCCGAGGTTCACGCGCGCGCGACGTTCCCATCAGCGCTCCTCGCCCGGATGAGGTACGGCATCGGCCGCTCGAAGAGACGTTCTTGCCGAGCATCGTGCTGTCGCTGGGGCGCCAGGACTCGAACCCGAACCTGGAGGACCAAGGCCTCCCGTGCTCGCCTACTTACACCACGCCCCAGAGATTCGACGACTCCCTCATACCACCCGGCTATCTGGCGGTACAGATGGGTGCTTCGTCTGACCTCGATTGTAAGGCACCCAACGTAACCCTCGCCGGTGTTGCGGCGACTCGTCGTCGGATTGTGTCGCTTGAGCGTCGTCCGCAGGAACGTACTCGGGGCGACACCGACGAGATCCGCCCAGAACCGGAGCGCACCGCCAACATCGGCGGTCTCGTGGATGTGAACGCGAAAGGTCAGCCGGTCCGGTTCTATCCCGATGGAGTCGAGCCAGTGAAGGAACAACATGATCATAGTCGGGTCGCTGTTGATGAACTTGACCCGTGGACTACGATCGCGCCACGGCTTGGCCTTGGCGCCCTCGGCCCAATACGCAACCACCCCGGCGATGAAGAGTTCCCGATCGCTCAACCCTCCGATCTCGGCGCGCGCTTCCGCTTTCACGCGTTCCTGTTCTGCGATCCGTCGCGACCGGATGGCTTCCGCCCGCCGACGCACGCCATCCGGTCGAGACTGGCTCAAGATCTTCTGTTGCTCGGCGGTCAGGGCGACATCCTTCAGCCAGTTCGACAGCGTGCTCTTGGGCACGCCGAGGACCTCCATGATCTCGCGGTACGGCCTGCCTTCTCGTCGCAGCGCCACCGCGCGCGCGCGGACCTGATCGTGGTACCCGTAACGCACGCCCGCGCCCGGAGGCGCCTCGATGCCACGCAGCCACCACGACAGCGTGCCGTTGTCCTTCATCCCCAGCGCGCGCGCGATCTCGGCGCGTGTCGCACCTAGGCGTCGCATCGCGCGCGCGCGTTCGCGCTTCTCTGCATGATCTGCGCAAGGCATACATCGATCTTAGACGACGGGTACGACAGTCAGACCTCGACGCGCGGACCGTGCGTCAGCGACGACACCACCTCGACCCGCGTGAACGCGGCCGACGCGCGCGTGGCCACATCCTGCGCGTGCTGCTCGTCGCGCGCGAGACCGATCCAGGTCGGTCCGCTGCCGGAGACGAGCGCGGCGAGCGCGCCGGCGTCCATCAGTGACCCACCGCCGGAACCGATCGAGGGCGCCAGCGACAACGCCGATGCTTGGAGGTCGTTGCGCAGGGCGGCGGCGAGGCGGTCGAGGTCGCCGCGCGCGAGCGCGTCGGCGACCTCGGTGGGGTCCCCGAGCGAGGCTACGCCGCGTTCGTCGAACGCGGCGTAGACGGCAGCGGTGGAGAGCTGCTCGCCGCTGATGCCGAGCACCCACCACACGGGCGCGCGCACCGGCAGGGACGACTGCTGTTCCCCGGTACCCCAGACGGCCGCCGTCCCGCCGCGCACGCAGAACGGCACGTCGGATCCGAGGCGCGCGGCGACGCGCTCGAGCGCCTTGCGCGACACGCCGGCGCGCCACAACTGGTTGAGTCCGACCAGTGTCGCAGCGGCGTCGGCCGAGCCACCCGCCAGCCCTGCGGCGACCGGGATCCGCTTCTCCAGCCCGATCGACGCGCCGCCGGAGGCGCCCTGCAGGGCGGCGAAGGCGCGCGCTGCTCGCATCACGAGGTTGTCGTCGCCGCCCGGTGCCGCGTCCGGCGGGGCGACCGACAGGCTGAACCCGTCGGCAGCCTCGAGGGTGACCGCGTCGAACAGGGACACGGCCTGCATGACCGAGACGATCTCGTGGAGCCCGTCGGGGCGCCGCGGGCCGACGGTCAGGTACGGATTGATCTTCGCGGGCGCGCGCACCCTCATCGGCCGCTCCGGCCCCGGAGGCCCGCACCACGGCCCGCACCACGGCCCGCACCACGGCCCGCACCACGGCCCGCACCACGGTCCGCACCACGGCCCGAGCCGAGGCGGGGCAGCCGGCGCGCCAAGGCGGCGAAGTCGCCGATCCCGAGCGTCTCGGCGCGCGCGGTTCCGTCGACGGCGGCGGCGGTCAGGGCGACCTCGACCTGCTCGGCCGTCCAGCCCCCACCGCGCAGCGCGCGACGGATGGTCTTG
>Ga0299906_10000345_pt1 | contig 45489 bp, 41 predicted proteins | sample RVTome_14_FD_200259 | JGI IMG/M metagenome (GOLD analysis project Ga0299906, IMG submission 200259) | Soil microbial communities from uranium-contaminated site in the Upper Colorado River Basin, Wyoming, United States - RVT145D125 (version 2) ... | reverse complement strand
AATCCTAAAACAGGTTACTCACGCGAAGCCGCGAAGACGCGGAGAAATTCAAAGGATTTGATACTAGATTTAACTTCGCGACCTTGGCGTCTTTGCGTGAGACAGTTTTTTGAATTCGTCGCGTCGTTGCGTCGTCGCGTGATCAATTCGATTTTACAATAAACAAGGGGCGCGAAGTGCGCCCCGAAGGTGATGCATCGGTAGGGGCACGGCATGCCGTGCCCTTACGTCAAAGTCTCGTTATTCCGTTTCGATGCGCGGGAAAAGAGGCTCGGCCTTGGCGACCTTCGCTCCGGGTGCGAGGCCGCCCCAGTTGTCCTTCCCCTCCAGGGTGAGATCCGTCGCATCACAACCGAGCGTTCCCATTATTTTCCCTGCAGTTTCAGGCAGATAGGGGGCGACCAGCAGGGCGATCAGGCGTATGGCTTCGATGAGGTTGTACATGACCGTTCCCAGCCGTTCGCGTTTCACCGCATCCTTGGCGAGCGCCCAGGGGGCGGTTTCGTCGATGTACTTGTTGGCCGCGCCGACCAGCTCCCAGATCGCCTGCAGCGCCTTGTTGAAGGCAAGTTCGTCCATGTGAACTTCGATGGCGCGAACGGCGGCGGGAAAACGGGCGATGAAAGCCGCGTCCACTTCAGTGGTGCCGACAGGGGCGGGGAGGGCGCCGTCGAAGTATTTGCCGAGCATGGCCGTGGAGCGGCTGACCAGGTTCCCCAGGTCGTTGGCGAGGTCGGAGTTGATCCGGTGCACCAGGGCCGAATGGGAGAAGTCGCCGTCGAGTCCGAAGGGGACCTCGCGCAGCAGGAAGTAGCGGATGGCGTCGACTCCGTACTTGTCGACCAGCATGTTGGGTTCCACCACGTTGGCCAGGCTCTTGCTCATCTTCTGCCCCTCGACGGTCCACCAGCCGTGCGCGAACACCTTCTTTGGCAGTGGGATGCCGGCGGCGAGCAGGAAGGTGGGCCAGTAGACGGTGTGAAAGCGCAGGATGTCCTTGCCGATCACATGCACGTCGGCCGGCCAGTAACGGGCGAAATCGCCGTCCGGGTCGTCAGGGTAGCCGAGGGCGGTGATGTAATTGGTCAGCGCATCGAACCAGACGTAGATGACGTGCTTTTCGTCCCCCGGGACCGGAATCCCCCAGGAAAAGGAGGTCCGCGAGATGGAGAGGTCGCGCAAGCCCTCCTTGACGAAGTTGAGAATTTCGTTGCGCCGGCTGCGCGGCTGGATGAAGTCCGGGTTGGCCTCGATATGGCTGATCAACTGCTCCTGGTACTTGCTCATCCGGAAGAAATAGGACGATTCCTTGAGCTTTTCCGTCGGGCGGCCGCAGTCGGGGCAGCAGCCGTCCATCAGCTGGGTCTCGGTCCAGAAGGTCTCGCACGGCGTACAGTACCAGTCCTCATACTCGCCCAGGTAGATGTCGCCGGTGGCCAGTATCTTCTCAAAGAGGTGCCGCACCCCTTTTTTGTGCCGCTCCTGCGAGGTGCGGATGAAATCGGTGTTGGAGACGTTGAGTTTCTCCCAGAGGGCCTGGAAACGCTTCATGACCCGGTCTGCCAGTTCCAGCGGCGTCTCCCCCTTGGCTTGGGCGGCTTTTTCCACCTTTTGGCCGTGCTCGTCGGTGCCGGTCAGGAAAAAGACGTCGAAGCCGCGGGCTCGTTTGTAGCGGGCCAACACATCACAGGCCAGCGTGGTGTAGGCATGGCCGATGTGCGGAACATCGTTGACGTAATAGATCGGGGTGGTGATGTAGAAGGCCTTGGCCATGGGGATCTCCTGGGCTATTTTTGCCGGGGCCGGCGTCGGCCCCGGTTTCTTTTCCGTTTGCTTTTGCTCTGGGCGGTCTCATCGGCAGCCACAACCGGTTCGGCAGCCGCAATCGGAGCGGCGGGCGTAACCGGAGTGGAGGGCGTAACCGGGTCGGCCGCCGGGGGTGCCGTCCGGGACTTTTCTTCGCGTCTCGGGCGAGGTTCCCGTGGCCGGCGGAATTCGCGCTCCCTTTCGTTTTTTGCCGGCGACGGCGGTGCGGCGGCAGGCGACGGTGCGGCGATCTGACCCTGCTCGACCTGCTCCGCCGTAACCTCCATATACTTGCCGTCCGCCATCCGGAGAGTGACCTTCTGCGCCAGTATCTTCTGGTCGATGACTTCGCCCTCTTTCCCCTCGATAAGGACCTTGCGGCCGCACTTGGGGAGGTTTTTCCTCATGCCGCAGTACGTTTCGAATTCATAGCCAAGACAGCAGAGGAGGCGGCCACATTGGCCGGATATCTTGTTGGGGTTGAGGGCGAGGCCTTGCTCCTTGGCCATTTTTACGGATACCGGGGCAAACTCGGTGAGAAAGGTGCAGCAGCAGAGTTCGCGGCCGCAGATGCCGATGCCACCAATCATCTTGGCTTCGTCGCGAACGCCGATCTGGCGCATTTCGATCCGCGTATGAAAGTGATGGGCGAGATCCTTGACCAATTCACGGAAATCGACCCGGCCGTCAGCCGTGAAAAAGAAGATGATCTTGGAGCCGTCGAACAGATATTCGGCCCGCACCAGTTTCATCTCCATCCGGCGTTCCTTGATACGCTGCTGGCAGAAGCGCAATGCCTCCTTTTCACGAGCAGTGTTGACGTTGGCCAGGGCAATGTCTTCCTCGGTGGCTGGCCGCACGATGCTCTTGACATCCTCCGGAGCCGCGCTGCGCTGAACCTCTCTCGGCGGGTCCACAACGGTGCCGAGCGCCCGGCCGCGATCGGTTTCAACGACAACCCGATCCCCGGCCCTGAGTTCAAAATTGAGGGCGTTGAAATCGTAGTGTCGGCCGGCAGCGCGAAATTTGATGGGGACGAGACGAATCATATGGGATGGGGAAACCTCGTAAATGGGTTCGGTCGGATGAGGCGGCCCGAGTGGCCGATTCCTCCGGTCTGGCCGCAGTTCAAGCGGCCAGGTGCATCAGCAGGACGTCCATGGCCAACTCCCGGTTGACGTTGCGGTCGAGCTGGCGACGGCTGGCGGCAATGGCATCGAGCTTGCGCAACAGGGTCGGAACGGTTTCCCGTCCGGCGGTACGGCGAATCTTGTCCATGAGATCGATGTTGACCAGTTCCTGCTCCGGACGCCCGTGGTGGAAAAGCAGCAGGTCACGGTAAAAGGCCTGAAACATTTCAAGGATTTCAAGCAGTTGTTCTTTTTGTTCGGCGAGTTCGTGAGCAAGATCGAACAGCGGGATGACGCTCCCGGCCGAAAGGGCGGTCAGCGATTTGAGCAGTGTCCGCCGCCCTTCGATGTAGAGGTCGCGGTCCTTGCCCAGCGCTTTTTTGAAGCTTCCCTCGGAAAGGGCCGCCAGGATATGCCCCTGGGTCTCATCCACCCCAAGTCGCTCGAGAAGGACTTGCCGCAGCTTCTCCTGCGGCAGGCGCCCGAAGGGGAGCCGCTGACAGCGTGAACGGATGGTCGACAAAACCCCTTCCGGTCGCGCGGTGAGAAGAATAAGCAGGGCGTCGCCGGTCGGCTCCTCCAAGGTCTTGAGGAGGGAGTTGCCGGCTGCCGGATTCATTTTTTCGGCGCCGTCGATGAGGCAGACCTTCTTTGGCGCCTCCAGGGGACGATAGGAGAGTTCCTTCTGCAGGCTCCGGATCTGCTCGATCTTGATCGAGGTGCCGTCGGCTTCAACGATGTGCAGATCGGGGTGGTTGTGATGATCCACTTTGCGGCAGGCGAAGCAGTTGCCGCAGCCGTTGCCGTCCTGGCAGAACACCGCTCGGACCAGGGCGAGCGCCATCAGCCGCTTGCCAATCCCTTCCGGACCCTCGAACAGGTACGCGTGGGCCAACCGGCCCGAGCCGACGGCGCGGCGCAGGATGTCCTTCTGGCGGTCGTGTCCCAGTATCTGGTTGAAGGTCATGATGCCCCTTTTTGCCTCAGCACGGCTTCGACTGTGGTCCCGATGCGCTCGGCTACCACATCGACCGACCCGATTGCGTCTATCACCATGAAACGCTCGTGCTGCCGGGCCAGTTGCAGATACCCGGTTCTGACGCGGCGATGGAAGTCGAGGGTTTCCCGTTCAAAACGGTCTTCTTCAGGGGCGGACGCATTGCGCCGCCGCGCCCGCTGCAATCCTTCTTCGGCCGGCATGTCGAGCAGAAGGGTAAGATTCGGTAGAAGCCCGTCGGTCGCCAGGGTATTGAGGGAGGCGATGAGTGAAGGATCAAGACCGCGGCCGCCTCCCTGGTAGGCAACTGTCGCATCGATGAAGCGGTCGCAAAGAACCAGTGACCCGCCGCTCAGGGCTGGACGGATGACCTCGTCCACGTGCTGGGCACGAGCGGCGGCGTAGAGCAGTAATTCGGCCCGCGGCACGAGCGCGCTGCTGCCGGGATGAAGGAGTATGCTGCGAATGGCGTCGGCGATCGGACAGCCGCCCGGTTCCCGGGTGACCAAAACCTCCAGTCCGCTTCTGCGCAGCCGTTCGGCCAGCAGGCGGATCTGGGTGGTTTTGCCGCAGCCCTCAATTCCCTCAAAGGTTATGAAAAGTGACATCTGCCCCAGTCTGTTCAGTCAAATCGCCATATTATAGGAACGCACCCGCCAATAATCAAGGGAAAACCTGGTTTGTGGCGGCCGTAACCGTTGATAACGGGGCCCGCTTCAGGTATACTCAGCCGCGGTTTTGCTGACAGGGGCAGGGTTTTCTGTGGAGAAGGCGTGGAAATAAGGGATTGCGAAGAGGCATTGCAAGCGAGGATTGGCTATCACTTCAGCAACCCTGCCCTGCTGCGCGAGTCTCTGACCCACAAATCGTTCAGCAACGAGCAGCACCCGGGTGAATCTGTTCCGCACAATGAAAGGCTTGAATTTCTCGGGGACGCCGTCCTCGATCTGGTCGTCAGCCACGGGATCTTTTGCGATTTTCCCGCTCTGCCGGAGGGCGAGTTGACCCGTATCCGCGCCGAAGTCGTCAGCGAGAAGGGGTTGGCGGCTATTGCTCGCGAGCTGAGGCTTGGCAGTTGCCTTCTGCTCGGCCGAGGGGAAGAGCGCAGCGGTGGCCGGGAGAAGGAGAGCCTGGTTGCGGATGGCCTGGAGGCTTTGCTGGGAGCCGTTTTCTGCGATAGCGGTTTTGACCGCGTTTGCTCCGTCATTGAGGCGTTGTTCGGTTCGGCGGTTGCGCTCTCGGCCAGCCGCAAGGCGGGTATCGATCACAAGACCCGCCTGCAGGAATTGTTGCAGGCCCGCCATGGGCATCCTCCCGTCTATGTCTTGACCCGTACCGAGGGGCCCGACCATCAGCGGCTTTACACCGTCGAGGTTCGGCTCGACAACCGGACGATCGGCATGGGCCAGGGCCGGAACAAGAAGGGAGCCGAGCAGGCGGCCGCCTGCGAGGCGCTTGCCCGCATGGGCGTTTAGACCGGTGCGAGTCTACCCTTTTTTCATCCCGCATGCCGGTTGCCCGCATCGTTGTCTGTTCTGCTCTCAGCAGCAACCGGGCGGCGGAGATAAACCACCGTCTCCGGCCGTGGTGTCCGGCGTTCTCGAGCAGATGCTGCCGCACTGCGGTGACGGCGAGGTCGCCTTTTACGGCGGGACGTTCTCCCTGCTGCCAACCGCCCAGCAGCAGGCCTGGCTGGAGGCCGTCGCGCCCTTTGTCCGTAGCGGCAGGGTGGCCGGCATCAGGGTCTCGACCCGGCCTGACGCCTTGCCGCCCGGATCAGCCGAGTGGCTTGCCGGACTCGGGGTGACGACCGTCGAGCTGGGTTGTCAGTCGTTCGCGGCAGACGTTCTGCACCTGGCCGGACGTGGGCACGACGAACGGGAGGCGGCCACGGCCATTTGCCGGTTGCGGCGAGCCGGTCTTGCTGTCGGCCTGCAGTTGATGCCGGGTCTGCCTGGCGGCGACAGGGCCGAGGCCATGGCGTCGCTGGCCACAGCCTTGGCCCTGGCTCCGGACTTCCTTCGCATCTATCCGACCGTCGTATTGCGGGATACCGGGCTCGCGCAGTTGTATCTGGATGGCCGTTATTGCCCCGTTCCCCTTGAAGAGGCCGTCGACTGGTGCGCCGAGATGCTCTGGCACTGCCGCCGGGCCGGCGTGCCGGTGATTCGTCTGGGCTTGCAGGCGACGCCCGAACTGGACGGGGGCGAGGCACTGCTGGCCGGTCCGTATCATCCCGCTTTCGGTCAGCTGGTTCGCTCCCGTCTCTGGTTGCGGGCTCTGCTGCGCGGTATGGCTGTGACGGACGCCTATCTGGTGGCTGTCCACCCGGCCGAGCTGGCCGATGCCATCGGTCACCGGCGCGGCAATCTTTGCGAACTGCAGCGGCGCTTCAGTGATTTTACCTTGGTGCCGGACTCTGCCCTGCCACGGGGGCATCTGGCCCTTAACGGGCAGGACTTTCTGCTCATGAACCTCTCTGCCTATGAAGGGTAATAACGCATTGGAAACTGGTAAGGAAATATTCCATTCGGGGTTCGTCTCGCTCATTGGTCGCCCCAATGTCGGCAAATCAACACTGCTCAATTCCATCCTCGGGCAGAAAATCGCGATCACGTCGAACAAGCCCCAGACTACCCGCAACCGCATTCTCGGCATTCACAATGTCGAGGGGGGGCAGATCCTGTTCCTCGACACCCCCGGCATACACAAAGCGCGCGGGCGACTGAACAAGTTCATGGTCGACCAGGCGCTGGCCGCCTGCGCCGATGTCGACGTAATCCTCTTCCTGGTCGAAGCGAACGATCCGCCCGGCGGCGGCGACGAGTTCATCATTGAACTGCTTTCCCGCAGCCAGATTCCCGTCGTTCTGGTCATCAACAAGATGGACCTGGTCCCACGGGAGCGGCTGCTGCCGCTGATGGCCACCTACGCCGCCAGGTTCCCTTTCCGGGAGATCGTTCCGGTTTCCGCATTGACCAGGGACGGGCTCGACGATCTGGTTACGACCGTGAAAGCGCTGCTCCCCGAGGGGCCTCGCTATTATCCGGAGGATATGGTGACCGATCTGCCCGAGCGGTTCATCGTTGCCGAGATGGTCCGCGAGCAGGTTCTTCGCCAGTCCCGGGAGGAGGTCCCCTACGGGGTGGCGGTGACGGTGGAGGCTTTCACCGAATCCCCGGAAAAGAATCTGGTCGTGATCAACGCCGTCATTCATGTCGAGCGCGACAGTCACAAGCGGATCGTCGTCGGCAAGGGTGGGGCCAGAATCCGCGCCATCGGCCAGGCCTCCCGGGTGACCATCGAGCGTTTGCTCGGCTGCCGGGTTTTTCTCGAGCTCTTTGTCAAGGTCCAGAAGAACTGGACCGATTCGGATCGCCTCCTGCGAGAATTCGGCTATCACTGAGAATGATGTCGCGGCGGGCACCTCTGCTGTTTTCGTCAATCGATTCGTCTTTAGCTTAACGGAATTATCATGCTGCCAGTTGTTGCCATCGTCGGTCGCCCGAATGTGGGCAAATCGACCCTGTTCAACCGTATATTCGGTCGTCGCAAGGCTATCGTCGAGGATATCCCCGGGGTCACCCGCGACCGCAACTATGCCGAGGTTACCCGTTTTGACACCCCTTTCACGCTGATCGATACCGGCGGGTTCGAACCGGTCAGCGAAGAGCGCCTCCTGGTGCAGATGCGCGAGCAGTCCCAGTTGGCAGTGGAAGAGGCCGATGTCATCCTGTTCGTTGTCGACGTCCAGCAGGGGCTGACCCCCTCCGATATCGAGGTGGCCGGCATGCTGCGACGAGTTTCCAAGCCGGTCCTCTACGTCGTGAACAAGGTTGATGGTGACCGGCAAGAGGGCGGACTGCCCGAATTCTATGCGCTTGGGGTGGACGTCGTCTACCCGGTTTCCGCCGAGCATGGCCGCGGCATCGACGACCTTATGGACGCCGTACTGGCGCTGCTTCCACCAGCGCCGGCACCGGCGGAACCCGGTGAGGAAATCCGCTTGGCCGTAGTCGGCCGTCCCAATGTGGGCAAGTCGTCCCTGGTCAACCGCCTGCTCGGTTTCGAACGGATGGTGGCCAATCCGCAGGCCGGAACCACGCGCGACAGTGTCGATACACCCTTCGCCTACAACCGCAAACGCTATGTGCTGATCGATACCGCAGGCATCCGCCGCAAGGGGAAGGTCAGCCAGAAGCTGGAAAAGTACAGTGTCGTCCAGGCGCTCAAGGCGATGGATCGCGCCGACGTCGTGCTGGTGGTGATCGATGCCGAGGAAGGAGTCACCGACCAGGACGTGACTGTGGCCGGCTACGCCTACGAAAAAGGGCGAGCCGTCATTCTGGTGGTCAACAAGTGGGACCGCCTCACCAAGGACAATGCCACCCTCGGCAAATTCGTCGAGGAGTTGCGCCGCACCTTCAAGTATCTGCCGTTTGCGCCGATCCTCTTCGTCTCGGCCCTGACCGGGCAGCGTGTCAATAAAATCATGGCAGAGGTCGAAAAGGTGGCCCAGGAGTATGTCCGGAAAATTCCCACTCCCCAGTTGAACAAGGTGCTCAGCGAGGCGGTCAGAGACCACCAGCCACCCGTCGTCCAGGGAAAACGCCTGAAGTTTTTCTACATTACCCAAGATGGCACCCGGCCGCCGAGCTTTGTGATTTTCGTCAACCGGGCTGAAGGTGTCCATTTTTCCTATGAGCGCTATTTGGGCAACAAGTTGCGGGAGGCTTTCGGCTTTACGGGGACGCCCCTGCGGCTTTATTTCAAGGACCGGGAGCGTCAAGCCTAGGGCAAAAAACCTTTACTTGGCCAGAATCCTGAGATATATTCAATCCCATTTAATTCTCACCTGTTACGTCGGCCCCCTGGCGTTTCAGCCACTCGCGTCCGGATTGACATGAGTCTTGTCGGAAATCTCGATGACCTGGGCCTGGGGGACATTCTCCAGATCGTCAGTCTCAGTCGCAAATCGGGTGTGCTTTCTCTGTATGGTAGAGGCCGTGAGGGCCGGATAACCTTCCAGAACGGCCAGGTCATACAAGCGACATCCAGCGTCTTTCGCGAGAATCTGGGCGATCTGCTGATGCGCAAGGGTCTCGTCGACATCGAAACCCTCAGGCAGGCTCTCTCCCTTCAGCGGCAAAGTGTCCGGCCGCAACTCATCGGGGCGATTCTGGCGGCGCACTTCGGCGTGTCTCTGCCGGCCATGGATGTCATCGTCAAGGAGCAGGTCGAAAAGATCATCTACAGCTTCTTCGGCTGGGCCGAGGGAACCTTTTCTTTTGATGCCGGGGACCAGGATGCGCTGGCAGCCACCCGTTTCAGCCCCCTTCAGTTCATGCTGGAGCAGGGGTTGAATCCGCAGTGGCTGGCCATGGAGGGGAGCCGGCTTTTCGATGAATCACGTCAGCGCGGCGAGTCGTTTGAAGAACCGCCGGACGAGCCTGCTTTCGACACTGAGACTTTCGACACTGAGAATCTGTGTGACGAGATCCCTGTCGAGGCCGTCGCCATTATGGGTGAGGCTCTTCCGAAGCAGATTGCTCCGTCACGCTCCGTCCTGCTGGTCGATGACGATGACCTGACCCGTCAGTTGCTGGCTGATGTTCTTCGTACCAGGGGGTATGCGGTCAGGGATTTCCCCTGCGGCAAGGACTTCCTGACGGCAGTCGAGACTGCCGTCGGCGAAGGGCGGCAACCGGCCTTGTTGATCGATCTGATTATGCCGCGCCTGGACGGCAGCGGAATACTGGGCGGTTACGAACTTCTAGAGAAAGTCAGGAAGCGTTTTCCGGCTCTGACGACGGTGGTGATTTCCGATTTCCCCAACGAGGAGACGGAACGCCGCGCTTGCCAGTTGGGCGTGTCGGCCGTTGTGCCCAAACCGAAGAAGAACGACGTGCTCGAGGAGCACGGGCGCCAGACGCTTGCGGCCCTCGGCGAGACACTCGCGGTGTTGCTTGACGGCTGGGCCGATCGTCCGGCTACCCCCCTTTACGACATCGGCGCGGAGTTGCTGCGCGAACTCGGGGAAACGGATTTTGCTGCGCGCGGCAAGGGGCAGGAGTCTCCCGGATTGCACCTGTTGCGCGGGATGTTGCAGGAGCTCAACAACCCGGCGCTGGGTGGCGAGATCATTCTGCTGGTCCTGCGTTTTGCCAGCGAACTCATGAATCGGGCGGTCATTTTCCTGGTCAAGGAGAAGGAGATCGTCGGCCTGGGACAGTTCGGGCTCGAGTATTCAGGAGAAGTGGCCGACGACCGGATACGGCGCATGAAGATTCCGCGCAACGAGGAATCCGTATTCGCCGTGGCTCTCAGCGAGATGTCGCCGATGAAACTCCGTCCCGGATCTGGCCACTGGGACAACTACCTGAAGAAACAGTTGGGCGGCGACTTGCCGGAACAGATTTTTCTCGGACCAATCATCAGCGAGGGAACGGTCGTTGCTATCCTGTACGGCGACAATTTTCCCGAAAAAAAACCGATCGGCGATACCGAAGCGCTGGAAATCTTTCTTTCCCAAGCCGGACTGGCGATGGAAAAAGCGCTTCTCGAACGCCGCCTGAGAGAAAAAGATGCTGTCTAGCCGGGGGAGCAACATCTCGTGTTAAAAAAAATCCTGATTGCCGAAGATTCGCCAACCATGCGTTCCCTGATCGTTTCGACCATCGCCGCTCTGGGGGATTTCGAAATTGTCGAGGCAGCCAATGGCTTCGAAGCGCTGCGCATTCTCCCTCGTGAAAAGGTTGATCTGGTGATTACGGATATCAACATGCCGGACATCAACGGCCTGGAACTGGTGAGTTTCATCAAGGGAAATGCGAACTACAAGGCCACCCCGTTGTTCATTATCAGCACCGAGGGGAGCGAGCGGGACCGCGAAAAGGGTTTGTCCCTCGGGGCTGACGCTTATTTGACCAAACCTTTTTCGCCACAGGAACTGCAGGCTCTCATCGTGCGTTTTCTCGGTCAGGAGGCGTAAGTGGCGGAGCTGCCCATCTCGCGCGCAATCAAGGAATTTCTCGGTGAGGCCGAGGAGATCATCGAGAAGCTCAATCTCGACCTGGTGACGCTTGCCGACGGCAATGAAAACGGTGAGGTTGACCCGGACCTGCTCAACAGCATTTTCCGTGGCGCCCATTCGCTCAAGGGCATCTCCGGGATGTTCGGTTTCGATGACATTTCCACGCTGGCCCACCATATGGAAAATCTCCTCGACCGTCTGCGCCTCGGCAAGGTTGCGCTGAGCGGGATTCTGGTCGAGGTTTTGTTTGGCGCCCTGGAAACTTTGTCGCGTCTTGTCCATGGCAAGGGCGAAACTGAGGAGTATTCTCTCGATCTGGCGCCGGTCCTGACTCGCCTCGAGGGAGTTCTGAACGGCGGGGCGGCGGGAAAAGAGAATCTGCTGGCAGGGCTGAACATCGATCCTGCCATCCTTAGCGTTCTGACGGAATACGAGGAACATCGCCTGCTGGAATGTTTCAAGAAGGGGCGCAACCTCCAGAGTGTAAAGATCAGTTTCAGTCTCGCCAGCTTCGATCAGGACTTGGCCGAGATCACCGACATCCTGAAGAAAAAGGGTGAAGTGATCAGTACCTTGCCTTGCGCCGGGGATGTTGCTGACCGCATCGGCTTTCAACTCCTCTACGGCACATCTGCGACGGTCGGCGAGATTCTTGCCGCCCTTGGCCGTGATGATGCCGTGGTTGATCTGCTCGGCGAGAAGGCCCTGGCGGCAGCGCCCCAGCCGAAGGAAGAAACTTTTGCGAGCGAACCCGCAGGGGAAGGACAGGAAGGCGGCGCCACCTCGATGCGGTCGATCAGCCGCACGGTCAGGGTCGACATCGACAAACTCGATTCGTTGATGAACGTGGTCGGTGAACTGGTCCTCTCGAAGGCGGCGATCGCTGCCGTCGCCGACAAGGCCCGGGCCGGGGGTGATCTTGAACTGGCGGTCGAGCTGCAGAAGGCCGTCCGGGTGCTCGAGCGCCGGCTCGATGAGTTGCAGAAAGGGGTCATGGAGGTGCGCATGGTCCCGGTCGGTCAGCTTTTCGAAAAGATGGTCCGTATCGTTCGGCGGGTGGCCGGTGAACATGGCAAGAAGGTCGCTATCGATATCCGCGGCGCCGATACCGAACTGGACAAGCTCATCATGGAGGATCTGTCCGACCCTCTGATGCACATCATCCGCAACGCCATCGATCATGGTATCGAGCCCTCGGAGGAGCGCCTGGCCGCCGGCAAGCCCGAGAAGGGAACGATTGCACTCTGGGCCTCGCAGAAAGGGAACCACGTCGTCATCGAAGTGCGGGATGACGGCCGCGGTGTCGATCCTGAAAAGGTCCGCCGCAAGGCGGTGCAGAGAGGCCTGATTGCCGAGGGGACCGAGCTTTCCCGCGACGAGACCTATGATCTCCTTTTCCTGCCCGGTTTTTCCACCCGGGATGAGGTCAGCGACCTCTCCGGGCGCGGCGTGGGGATGGATGTGGTCAAAAACAACATATCGGCCCTTTCCGGGATGATCGAGGTGGACAGTCGCCCCGGTGAAGGGACCACGCTGACCATCACCCTGCCCATTACCCTGGCGATCATCAAGGCGCTGATCGTTCGCGTCTGCGGCAAGACCTACGCTATTCCCATCAATGCAGTCATGGAGACGTTGATGGTCGAGGCGGCGACCGTGCGCACCATTGAACGGCGGGAGGTCATCGAACTGCGACAAAGCACCCTTCCGCTTCTGCGTCTCGAAGATATATTCAAGCTGCCGGTCAGCTCCCGTCGGGACGGGCGTATTTTCGTGGCGGTCGTCGGGTTGGCGGAGAAAAAACTCGGGATTGTCGTCGATGAACTGCTCGGCCAACAGGATATGGTCATCAAGTCGCTCGGCAATGCACTTTCCTTTGTCCGTGGCATTGCCGGCGCCGCCGATCTGGGCAACCAGAAGACCATTCTCGTGCTCGACGTCGGCGGCCTGATGAGCGAAGCGCTGCGCGGGGAATCGGCCTTCTATGTATGAGGATTTTTTCGGCCTGAGCGAAAGGCCGTTCAGCAAAACGCCCGACCCGCGGTTTCTCTACTTCAGCCGGATACACCGGGAAGCGCTCGCCCGTCTCATCTATGCCGTCGAAGAGCGGGACCTGGTTCTGCTCACCGGCGAAATAGGCTGCGGCAAGACCACGCTGTCCCGGGCATTGATGGACGAACTCGATGAGCGCTACCGGATCATTCTCATCATCAATCCCCGGCTGACCCCGATGGAATTTCTCCGGGCACTGGCGATGCGGTTGGGGGTAGCGGAGCCGTCCCGCCTGAAAACCGATCTGCTCGAACAGATCGGCGGCGAACTGTACCGGCTCTACGAAGAAGGGGTCTGTCCGGTTCTCATCGTCGATGAGGCCCAGCTTGTTCCGCACAAGGAGACATTTGACGAAATCAGGCTGTTGACCAATTTTCAACTCGACGACCGCAATCTGCTGAGTGTCGTGCTGGTAGGTCAACCCGAACTTCGCAAACGCCTCGCGCACCGGGCCTACGAGCCCTTGCGGCAGCGCATCGGCATGCAGTGTGATCTCAGGCCTCTTGATCTGGCGGAAACGGCCGAGTATCTCGATTGCCGCCTGCAGGTCGCCGGTGGGACTGCCGGTCTATTCCTGCCGCCTGCGGTCGAGCGGATATATCGGTACTCCGGCGGGATTCCGCGTAAGATCAATCACGCTGCGGCCCTTGCCCTGCTCGAAGGTTTCGGCCGCGAGGTCCACAGGATCGATGCTGCCATCCTCGATGCAGTCATGAGTGAACTCGACCTGACCGCCTGACCCCTGCACAGGAAACGGAATATGATGGATCTTGCTGAAATCCGCAAAAAAGCCAAAGCTCGACCGAAATCGGGCGGGCAGGCATCGATCGCCGAGGCGAAGCCTTCCCCCCGTGCTGCTGTCTCAATCCAGGGGGCTCCGGTAGGGCAGGGATCTTCGCCTCCGCTCATGCCCCTTTCTGCCTTCCGGCCGCCGAGCCATGAGGATCCACTGGAGGCCCTTTTCAACTTTCGATCCGATGTCGCTCTCGCTTCCGAGGAGAGCTACCTGCAAACCTTGCGGGGTCAGGATGAGCAGAAGGCCGAGGTCCTTTGCGAATGGCTGACCTTTCGCCTGGGCAGCGAAGAATACGCTCTCGATATCGCCGGCGTCTGCGAAATCATCAAGCTCCGCGAAATTACCGATATCCCGCGTGTGCCGGAGTTCATTCTGGGAATCATCTCCCTGCGCGGAATCATTGTCCCGATATTCGACCTGAAAAAACGGCTTAAACTCGGAGGCGGTGAACTGACTCCGGCTTCCCGCATCATCGTCTGCCGATGGGGTGAGCGCTCCGCCGGACTGTTGGTCGACAGCATTTCCCAGGTGGTTCGGATTCCCGCCGGCGGGGTCGAGGCTCCACCCGCCGTTCTCTCCGGAGTCGATCGCGAACTGCTGAAAGGGGTTGGCCGGATTCAGGGTCGGATGATGATCCTGCTCGACCCGGCGAATGTGCTGAATGCAGAACTCAACTGATGCCTCATGAAAGGAGTCGTTCGATGCCCAAGAAAAAAATTCTGGTGGTCGAAGACGAGGAGAGTCTGCTCAAATTGGAGAGCATTCTGCTGACGTCGAAGGGTTACGAAGTCAGGGGAGTGCCCAACGGGCAGGCGGCACTCGATGCCATCGCCGAAGAACGACCTGATCTGGTGCTGCTCGACATCATGCTCCCGGAGATCGATGGATTCGAGGTTTGCCGCCGGATCAAGAGCGATCCGGCTACCCGGGATATCCCGGTGGTCATGCTGACCGCCAAGAAGACCCGCGACGATATGGCGAGAGGGGAAAAGGTCGGTGCCGACTGGTATATCACCAAACCCTTCAAGTCAGCCATGGTGATCGAAACCATCCAGAGGTTTCTTGTCAAATGAGTGTAGAGCGTGATCAACAGACTGCTTCCAGCCCTGCTCGGGAAGGGGTTCGACAGGAAATTCAACTGGCCTGTTTCCGCATCGGCACCGAGATGTACGCCCTCGACATCATGCGGATCAGGGAGATCATCCGTCCGCAGCGGTTGACTCCCGTACCCAAGGCGCCACCCTTCATCGAAGGGGTCATAAACCTTCGCGGTGCCGTCGTTCCGGTGGTCGATCTGCGCAAGCGTTTCGAGCAGCCCGCCGCCGGTCCTGAACGCCGGACGCGCATATTGATTTGTGCCTTGGCTGGCAAGGTTATTGGCCTGATGGTGGACGAGGTCGATGAAGTCCGCCGTTATACCCGGCAGGAAATTCAGCCTTCGCCCCAGTTTCTTCGAGGGCGCGGGTCCGAGTTCTTTCTCGGGGTCTGCCGACGCGATGACCAACTGGTGATGCTGATCGACCTGGAAAAGATCCTGTCGTCCGATGAGCGGATCGATCTTGAAGGCATCCAGAAGTTGCACGGCGAAACGATTACCAAAGTCTGAAGTTGTTTCCTCTGCCGTTGTTACCGTTTTTGATAGATGCGAGGTTTTGATGATTGCCAGCTGTCCGGCTTGCTCTGCCCGTTTTCGTCTCGACCGTCAACGCCTCGGGGGGAAAAGGATCACCCTGCGCTGCAGTCGCTGCCAACAGGTTTTCAAGATGGAAGTTGCGGTAACTTCTGCAGCTACCGGCCCCTACCGTGTTCTGGTGGCGCACAGTGACGAAAGTCTTTGTACGACCCTCGGCGAGATTCTCGCCAGGGACGGTTTTACCTTTCAGATATGCCATAACGGGCATGAGGCATTGCGGGCAATGGAAGCTGCGCCACCCGAGGTTGCCCTCATCGATGTGGCCCTGCCCGGCCTTTACGCATTTGAACTGGTCGACAAGGTGCGCAACCGTCCTGCCCTCAAAGAGGTCAAGATTCTTCTGCTTTCTTCGGTCTACAACAAGATGGCCTACAAGCGGATGCCCACTTCGCTTTACGGGGCGGACGACTACATCGAGAAGCACCACATTTCCGACGATCTCGTCCCGAAAATCAACTGCCTCATCACTCATGCCAAGCCGTTGAAGAAACGACAGGCTCAGCCCCGGGAGGAGGTAGTGGCCGGCAAGTTGCTGGATCCGCAGGAAGCCGCGGCCGAGAGCAAGGAGTACTTCGAAGAGATCAACATGCTGATCCGCTCGGCCGAGGAGCGGGAGATGCTGGCCGATACTTTCTCGGAAGAGCAGGAAAATGCCAGGCGTCTGGCGCGAAGCATCGTCTCTGATATTGCCCTCTACAACCAGGAGCGGGTCGAGGAAGGGATACGCACAGGGCGGTTTTATGAACTCCTGGAGGGGGAGATCGCGGAGGGACGGCGGCTGTTTGCCGAACGTGTCGGTTCCACAGTGAATGCTCAGGAGGATTTTCTGCAGACGGCCTTTGCGGCCCTTATCGAGCGCCGTCGGAAAGAGCTTCGGCTCTGAACGGCGGACCGGACGATTTATAAGTGGAAGAAAGAGAACAGATTCATCGGATGCTCCTGTCCCTTCAGGAAGAAGAACGCCTGCAGGGTCTCAAGGCCTTGGGGCGCCACGGCGTCGAAGCCGACCTGGGCCTGGTCTGTCAGGCTCTGGGGGATGAGAGTTGGCGCGTCCGCAAGGAGGCCGTGCAGCTTTTTCTCGAGATGCCGCGGGCCGGCGAATTGGCTGGCGAGGTGATCGAGCTTCTGCACGCTCAGGAAAACGCGGGCCTGCGCAACGCCGCCGTCGAGATTCTGGTGCGACTCGGCTCTCAGACGGTCCCGTTTCTGCTCGAGGAGCTTTCCTGCAGCGATCACGACGTGCGCAAGTTCGTTCTCGATATCCTGGGTGATATCGGTGATGAGAGCAGCGTCCAGTCGATGCTGCCGGCACTGTCCGACCCGGACGAAAATGTCCGTGCTGCTGCTGCGGAAAATCTGGGCAAACTATGTGCCGCCGAAGCTGTGCCCATGCTTCTCGATGCCATGGACCATGCCGACCTCTGGTTGCGCTTTACCATATTGGAGGCCCTGGCCCGTATTGGCGAGGCTGTCCCCGTAGCCAGGCTGCTTGAATTTTCTGACCAAAAGTTGCTGCGGAAAGCCCTCATCGACTGCCTCGGGCGAATCGGCGGCATGGACGCGGTTCCTATACTCATCCGCGGGTTGACCGATGACATGCGCAACGTCAGGGAAGCGGCCATCGTCGCCTTGGACCGGATTGCCGCATCTTTGCCCGGCGCAATCGACGAGGTGCTGTCGGGCCTCGCTGGTACTCCGGCTGCCGACGCGGTAGCCGGGGCCTTGGACTGTTCCGACCCAGCCATCGGTCAGGCTGCGGTGCGACTTCTGCGCTGCACAGGCGATGCGCGCTTTGCGCCGCGTCTGCTAGCCCTGCTCGAAAATGAACTATTGCGTGAAGAGGCCGCTGCCGCCCTGATCGTCATGGGTCGTCCGGCAGCCTGTTCACTGCTGGAGTTATGGCCGGACGCCAGCAGCCGGACACGGTCCTATCTTGCTTACATCCTCGGCGAGTCGCGTTGTGTCGATGGGCTGACGCTGCTGCGTTCCGGCTTGAACGACGGTGATTCCGAGTTGCAACTCATCTCTGCCCAGGCGCTTGGCAAGCTCGGCGAGGCCGCTTCCATAGGCCCTCTGGCCGAAACCCTCTGCACTGCCCGGGATGAAGTCCGCGAAGTGATCATGCAGGCGCTCTGTCGGCTCAGCGGGCCGCATCCGCAGGAAGTCCTCCAAAGGCTTCGACCCCTGCTGGCAGTCGACGATGCCGAATTGCGCATGCATGTCATTATGATCTTCGGCCAGATGGAAAGCCCCGAGGTCGAGAGTTGTCTCGCTTTCGCCATGAAGGATGAATCGCCGCTGGTGCGGCGGGCGGCGGTGCGGGCCTTCGAGAGTCGCTCTGGAGAAAATCGTCTGCCGACGCTGATGCTGGCGCTGACGGACGAGGACGCCGAAGTCCGTCGCCTGGCGGCCGAATCGCTCGGCATGACAGCGGACAGCCAGGCGACCGCCCCTCTGGAACTTGCCCTGCAGGATGAAGACATCTGGGTACGGGCTACCGCCGTCCGCTCCCTGGGCCGGCTGGGCGGGGCCGATGCTTTTGCCCCGATTTGCCGGGCGCTGCAGGACCCCGTCGGCCTGGTGGCGATCGCCGCCCTGGAAACCCTGGCCGGTCTCGACGCCTGGCGGGCCTGCCCGGCGATGGTTCAGGCTCTGTGGCACGCTGACGAGGAGGTGGTCAATGCGGCGTTAAACTTGCTGGCCGCAAGCGGGCAACGGGACTGGTTGCCCGCCGCCGTCGCGCCACTGCTCAATCATCGGCATTGGGAGGTGCGCAGCACGTTTGTCCGCACCCTGGCGTCTCTGGAAGGTCCCGCGTGTCGTCCCCTGCTCGAGGAGCGACTGCTGCTCGAAGGGGAAGAACTGGTGCGCCAACTCATTCAGGAGATACTGAACGAGCTGCGGAATTCGCGGGGATAGCCGACCGATGCTCTTCTTCGCCCCCGAGATCCCGATGAATAACGAGGAGTTCCGTCTGCTGCGGGATTTCGTCTACCAACACTGCGGACTCCATTTCAACGAGGATTCGAAGTACCTGCTGGAAAAGCGCCTCGGCAAGCGCCTCCAGCACCATCGGCTGAAGAATTTCAAGGAGTATTACTACCTGCTGCGCTATGGCCAGCAGAAGGAGCAGGAACTCACCGAAGTCATCGACGTCCTTACCACCAACGAAACCTATTTCTTTCGTGAGGAGTTCCAGCTCAAGACCTTTACCCAGGAGATTCTCCCGGAGATTCGGGCGCGCAAGGAGAAAGACGGCGACCGGCGACTGCGGATCTGGAGTGCCGGCTGCTCGACCGGCGAGGAGCCTTATACCATCGCCATGCTGCTGCTCGATATGCCTGCCTTCAGCGACTGGCAGATCGATATCATCGGCACCGACATCAGCCAGAAGGTTTTGCAGGCGGCACGCAAGGGGGTTTACGGCAGTGCCTCTTTCCGGGCGACCGACTCCTCCTATCTGCGACGCTATTTCGTTGAAACAGAGGATAAATACCGGGTTGCCGATCGGGTCAAAAGCCTGGTGACGATAAGTCATCTCAACCTCTTCGACACCCCCCGGGTAGCTCTGCTGGGTAAAATCGATGTGGTCTTCTGCCGCAACGTCATCATCTATTTCGACCTGCCGGCGAAAAAAAGGGTCGTGGAGAGTTTCTACCAGCGCCTGCGGCCTGAGGGTTTTCTGCTGCTCGGCCATTCGGAGTCGTTGATGAATATCAGCAACGCCTTCGTCCTGCGTCACTACGCTCACGACATGGTCTATCAGCGTCCCGCGCTCACCGCTGCTCCGGAGGGGTTGTGACCAATCTGGTGCGGGTGCTGGTGGTGGATGATTCGGCCTACAATCGGCGAACCATCATCCAGATGCTGGAGTCGCTGCCGGCAGTGGAGGTCATCGGTTATGCCTGCGACGGTGAGGAAGCGCTGCGCAAGGTCATCGATCTGCAGCCGGACCTGGTCACGCTCGACCTCGAAATGCCGCGCATGGATGGCTTTACGTTCCTGCGGATTGTCATGCAGAGCCGGCCGACGCCCGTCATCGTCGTTTCTGCCCGCTCCGAGGATGCGAATGTCTTCAAGGCTCTGGAGTTCGGCGCCGTCGAATTCGTTGCCAAGCCTTCAGCCCGGATCTCTCCGGAACTGTTCAACATCCGTGATGACCTGCTGCACAAGGTGCGCGAAATCGCCCGGACGGACATGAACAAGGTACTGAGGCGGTCGGTGCCGCAACGGCCGCTGCCGGACCGTCCTGCCGCTCGCGTCGTGCCGTCTGCTAGATCGAGGTCGGAGTTAGCTGTTGAACAGGTGGTGATCGGCGCGTCGACGGGAGGGCCGCCGGCCCTGCAGGCTATCTTTTCGGCGATCCAGCGGCCCATTCCGGTCGCTTTTGCCGTTTCCCAGCACATGCCCCCGGGTTTCACCCGGGCCTTCGCCGAGCGTCTGAACAAGTGTTCCGCCCTGGAAATCCGGGAGGCCGCTTCGGGTGACGTTGTCCGGGCCGGTCAGGTTCTCATTGCGCCCGGCGGGCGCAATCTCGTCTTCCGCCGCAGCGGCACCGACGTCGTCGCCCAGGTGGTCGAACCTGGCCCTGACCAGCGCTATGTCCCATCGGTCGACGCCATGTTCGAATCGGCCAGCGGTATCTTCGGAGCCAGACTGCTCGGTGTGGTGCTGACCGGCATGGGCAATGACGGCGCGCGGGGGACGGCTATCATCAAGGAAGGGGGGGGGCAGGCCATCGCCGAGGCTGAGGAGACCAGCGTGGTGTTCGGCATGCCCAAGGAAGCCATTGCCACCGGCAAGGTCGACAAGGTCGTGCCTTTGCCCCAGGTGTGCGGAGAAATCCTTCGCCGCTGCGGTTTCTGAAATTCGTTCGCTCTAAAATGTGGCAATTTTTTCGTTGTGCTGCTAGGATTGCCCCGGTTGCCGGCTAGCAATCTGCCCGAGGAGACCTGGAATGACCGAACGCGAAGACGACAAGGTAACGTTAAAGAAAGCCGAAGAATTCCTTCAAGTATTCAAGAAGGGTGCTGAGTTTACGCAGGATCTCCTGAAAGAGAACGAGCGCCTGCGCTATCAGGTCGTGAAACTTGAGGAGATGCTCAAACACCAGGCGGGAGCCGATGCTGCGAGCAACCCCGAAGCGGTCAAACTGCGCCTGCGTATCGACGAACTCGAGCGGGAAAAACAGGAAATCCTCGACCGGATCAAACAGGTGGAGGCGGAAAACATCAATTTCGCCAACCGCTACGTGGAGATCGAGGAAGAAAACAACAATCTGGCCAACCTCTACATTGCCTCCTATCAACTGCACTCCACTCTCGATTTTCGTGAAGTTCTCCAGATCATCATGGAGATCATCATCAACCTGATTGGTGCCGAGGAGTTCGCTCTCATGCTCCTCGACGAAAAAACCAACAAGCTGCAGGCCGTCGCCGCCGAGGGTCTGGAAATTTCAGATTTGCCGACGGTTGGCCTCGGTGAAGGGATTATCGGTCAGATGGCCAGGACCGGCGAGAATTACTTTATTGACGACCTCGAGAACTACACCCGCGATTTCCGGCATCCCATCGTCTGCATCCCCTTGAAAATCAAGGAGCATGTCATCGGTGTGATTGTCATATACAACCTGCTGGTTCAGAAAAGCCACTTTGCCGAGGTGGATTTCGAGCTTTTTTCCCTGCTGGCGGGGCATGCCGCCACCGCTGTCTTCTCTTCCCGGCTTTATTCGGAGTCGGAGCGGAAGCTGTCCACCATCCAGGGTTTTATCGATCTATTGACCAAATAGGTTCCAGGGAGGGTTTGCATGTCCACATACAAGGTTCTGATCGTTGAAGACTCGCCGACCATGCGCCAGTTGATCGTTTTCGCCCTGAAGCGACTGCGTGGGCTGAACATCGTCGAGGCGAACGACGGGGTCGATGGGCTGAAAAAACTGTCGAGTGACAAATTCGACCTGATTTTCACCGACATCAACATGCCGATCATGGATGGACTCAAACTGGTGAGTCTGGTGCGTAACGATGCGGGCTACAAGCAGGTGCCCATCGTCATCATCACCACCGAAGGGGCGAGCGAGGACCGGGAGCGCGCTCTGGCGCTGGGGGCAAACGATTACATCACCAAACCGATACAGACCACCCAGATACTCGACGTCGCCAAACGTCTGCTCAATCTGGGCATCTGACCGCTGTCCCCGCCGGCCGGTAAGCCGTCTTTCCTTGCAAGGGTTGACAACTGCCGTGCCTGTTATGTTAAATACCCGGGTTCGACCGACTGCTGCCGGTCTGCCTTATCCTGACCACCATGGAGGCTCTTTTGGCAAAAGAAGAAGCAATCGAAGTTGAGGGTAAAGTCCTCGAACCTCTCCCCAACGCCATGTTCCGGGTTGAACTGGACAACGGCCACGTCGTGCTGGCACATATTTCCGGCAAGATGCGCAAGTTTTACATCCGCATTCTTCCCGGCGACCGCGTGACCGTGGAGCTTTCTCCCTACGACCTGACCCGCGGGCGGATCACCTACCGGGAAAAATAGGCCCGTTCATCCCTGATCCGCCGGACCTTGCGCGTTCTGTCCTGCAGCTATGGCAGGCCGGCGGTCTCAGCATCCGTGGCTGGATGCGATTTTTTCAATCGAGGGGCAACTGATACCGGCACAAGCCGGTATTCCTGTTTATTGCCGGCGGCCGACCGGTCGCGGAGGACCTATGCAAGAGCGCTACAACGCCGAGGCAATCGAAAACAAATGGCAGAAAGCCTGGGAAGAACGCCGTACGTTCAAGGTTGCCGAGACTCCCGACAAAGAAAAGTTCTATCTTCTGGAGATGTTCCCCTATCCCTCCGGACGCATTCACATGGGACACGTGCGCAACTATTCCATCGGCGATGTCGTGGCCCGTTTCAAGCGCCTGCAGGGTTACAATGTCCTGCATCCCATGGGCTGGGACGCCTTCGGCATGCCGGCGGAGAATGCCGCCATCCAGCACGGAACCCATCCGGCCAAGTGGACCTACGAGAATATCGACAACATGCGCGCCCAGCTGAAAAAGATGGGGCTCTCCTACGATTGGGACCGCGAGCTGGCGACCTGCGATGTCGACTACTATAAGTGGGAGCAGCTGATCTTCCTGCGTATGTTCGAGCGGGGACTGGCCTACAAAAAGAGCTCCTTCGTCAACTGGTGTCCGGACTGCCGGACCGTTCTGGCCAACGAACAGGTGGAGGACGGTTGCTGCTGGCGTTGCGACAGTGAAGTCGAGCAGAAGGAGCTGGAGCAGTGGTTCTTCAAAATCACCGACTATGCCGAAGAACTGCTCGACTGGACCTTTCGGCTGCCGGGGTGGCCGGAGCCCGTGCTGATCATGCAGCGCAACTGGATCGGCCGCTCCACCGGTTGTGAAATCGACTTCCCGCTGGAGCATTTGCTCAAGAAGATCCGCGTCTTCACCACCCGGCAGGATACCCTCTACGGCGCCACCTTCATGAGCCTGGCCCCGGAACATCCCATGGCTCTCGGGCTGGCGACCGACGAACAGCGGCCTGCCGTCGAGGAGTTCATTGCCCGGGTCAGGAGACAGGAGAAAGCCAGACGGACCAGTGAAGATTTCGAGAAGGAAGGGGTCTTCACCGGTTCCTGGTGCATCAATCCGGTTACCCGGAAAAGGATGCCGATTTACCTGGCCAACTTTGTCCTGATGGATTACGGCACCGGCGCGGTGATGGCGGTCCCCACCCATGACCAGCGCGACTTCGAATTCGCCCGCAAGTACGACCTGCCGCTGACGGTGGTCATTCAGCCGGAAGGACCGGCCCTCGATCCGGCTGCCATGACCGAGGCCTGGACAGGTCCCGGCAGCATGGTCAATTCGGCATCCTTCCACGGTTTGGGGAACGAAGCAGCCAAGGAGGCGATCGCCGACTACCTGCAGAAGGAAGGGATCGGCAAGAAGACGGTGAACTACCGTCTGCGGGATTGGGGCGTGTCGCGCCAGCGTTACTGGGGTACCCCGATCCCGATCATCTATTGCGATGTCTGCGGAACGGTGCCCGTCCCCGAGCAGGACCTGCCGGTCGTTCTTCCCCGGGACGTCGAATTGACCGGGGAAGGGGGGAGCCCGCTGGCCAAGAGCAGCGCCTTCGTCAACGTCACCTGCCCGCAGTGCGGCGAGGCGGCCCGCCGCGAAACCGACACCTTCGACACCTTCGTCGAGAGCTCCTGGTATTTCGCGCGCTATGCCTGCCCGGATTTCCCCTCGGCGCCGGTCGATCGCCAGGCTGCAGAGTACTGGCTGCCGGTCGACCAGTACATCGGTGGGATCGAGCATGCCGTCATGCATCTGCTCTACGCCCGCTTCTTCACCAAGGTCCTGCGCGACCTCGGCATGATGAACGTCGACGAACCGTTCGCCAATCTCCTGACCCAGGGGATGGTCTGCATGGAAACCAGCTCCTGTCCGCAGCACGGCTGGCTCTACCCGGAAGAGGTGGCCGACGGCCGCTGCGCCAAGTGCGGGGCGGCGGTGGTTCTGGGTCGTAACGAGAAGATGAGCAAGTCGAAGAAAAACGTGGTCGACCCCGACAAACTCATCAACCGCTTCGGGGCCGACACCGCCCGGCTCTTCTCCCTCTTCGCCGCCCCGCCGGAAAAGGACCTGGAGTGGAACGAGCAAGGGGTGGAGGGGTGCTATCGCTTCCTCAACCGCGTCTGGCGGGCCGTCTACGACAATTTCGAACTGATTGCCGACAGCGGCCCTGTCGGCACGGCCGAAGGGGAGGGGCGGACCCTGCGGCGCCTGACCCATCGCACTATCAGGAAGGTTACCGAAGATATCGACGGGCGGTTTCATTTCAACACCGCCATCGCTGCCGTCATGGAGCTGGTCAACGCCATCTACGCTTTTGAAGACAAGGCTCGTCAGCCGGCCGTGCTGCGCGAGGCACTGGAGACAGTCGTTCGCCTGCTGGCCCCGTTTGTCCCGCATCTCGCTGAGGAACTCTGGAGTTGTCTGGGGTATGAGGATGGAATCGAGCGGGCCGGCTGGCCGGCATGGGACGCGGCGGCACTGGTCGAAGACGTGAAAGTCATCGTCGTTCAGGTCAATGGCAAGGTACGCGGCAAGATCACCGTCGCTGCCGACGCTGACGAAGAGACGGTCCAGCAGGCGGCTTTGGCCGAAGAGAATGTTGCTCGCTTCATCGCCGGCAAGACCGTGAACAAGGTTGTCGTCGTTCCGGGCCGACTGGTCAGCGTGGTGGTCGTATGAGAGGCCTTGGCCCGCTGTTCGCTGCCTTGCTGCTGCTTACCGGCTGTGGCTATCATCTCCCAGGCCGCGGCGGCAACCTGCCGTCCGAGGTCCAGTCGCTCTACATCGAACTGTTCAACAACCGAACCGCCGAGCCGTTTCTCGAAAACAGCATCACCGACAGCATGATTGCCCGCTTCGCCCGTAACCGTCCCCTGCGTATGGTCGAGAAGCGGGATATTGCCGATGCCGTCTTATCCGGTGTGGTCACCGCCTACAGCACCTCACCGATCTCTTACGACCGAAACGACGTGATCACCGAGTTCCGTTCGACCATGACCATTGCCGTCACGCTGCGGCAGGCTGCGGATGATCGCATTCTCTGGAAGGGCAGCATCGACTGGTCGGAAGAATATCCGGCCAACCTTGACAAGGGCGTCCAGGAGGACAACGAGGCCGCTGCCATTGCCGTGATCGTCGACCATCTGGCCCAGGAACTTTATTTCCGGATCATGGAAAACTTCTGAGACCACGGCGGCAGACCCATGACCTACGCTGAATTGAACCGGGCCATCGAAGGACGGAGCGTCCCCTCCCTGCTGTTCCTCTACGGCGAGGAGACCTTTCTTCTCGACCGAACGGTTCAGCGTCTGCGTGACGTCGCCGTGCCGGCTGAGGCCCGGGATTTCAATTTCAACCTCTATCACGGCAAGGAAACGCCGGCCGAGGTCATTCTCGATACGGCGCTCACCCTGCCGGTCTTCAATCCCCACCGTCTCATCCTGGTGAAGGAGGCGCAGAACCTCTCCGCCGCCAGTCTCGATGCCTTTCTTCCTTATCTAGGCGATCCGGCGCCGGAAACGATCCTCGTTTTTACCGCCGATAAAATCGACGGCCGCAAAAAATTCTTTCAGGAATTCAAGAAACGCGGCGTTTTGGTTGAATTCAAGCGCCTCTACGACAGCCAGATCCCCGCCTTCGTCAGGGAACAGGCGAGAGCGGCCGGTCGTTCATTGACCGAGGATGCCATGGCGCTATTCTGTCGCCGGGTGGGGAGCAACCTGCAGGAGGTCCACAGTGAGCTCACCAAACTATTCGCCTATCTTGGCGAGCGTACCCTGGTTGATGCCGCCGACGTTGCCGCCGTTGTTTCCGACACCCGGGTCGACAGTATTTTCGATTTGACCAATGCCCTCGGTGGCAAGGGGAAGGGGGAGGCGCTCAGGCTGCTGGCTCGACTGCTCGATGAAGGCGGAGTGCCGCTGGTGTTGCTGACCATGATGGTGCGGCACTTCCGCCAACTCTGGAAAATCCGTGAACTGCTCGACCAGGGGGTTGCCACCAAGGAGATCGCCCGCCGTGCAGGGATCAACCCTTATTTTGTCGATGGTCTGGTGGCCCAGGCGGGGCGCTTCTCGCCGGCCCGTTATCGGCAGATCTTCGCGCTTTTTCTGGAAGCCGACCTGGCGCTCAAATCCAGTGGCGCGCACCCGGCGGCCATGCTGGAGAAGCTGGTTCTGGATGTCATGGCAGACGCCGGCGCGGAGATACCCAGGATACAAAAAAAGGGGCCATAAGGGCCCCTTTACTCTGTCTCTTATGTTTTGACCGGTTCAGGCGAGGGCGTGAACCAGTTTGCTGAGCCGGGAAATCTTACGGCTGGCGGTCGCCTTGTGAATCACCCCTTTGCTGGCAGCCTTGTCGATGAAGGGGACGGCGCGGACAAGGGCGGAGCGGGCAGTTTCCCCGTCGCCAGCGGCGACGGCCTCGCGAACCTGCTTGACATAGGTCCGCATGGTGGACCGGATGTGGGTATTGCGGGCATTGCGAACTTCGTTCTGGCGATTTCTCTTGATGGCAGACTTGTGATTGGCCAAGGTTTTATCCTCCACAGGTAAGTTGATGGGCGCTGATCGTCTTGACGGAGACATTTTTAACATGTCGGGTTGCCCGAGTCAAGATAAAACATTTCAAATCTTTGTTAATAAAGTCTGTTAAATCAGGCCGTTGTATCGGTAAGTTGTCGTATTAACAAAAAATAATCCCATCCGGTGGCGTCAAAGCGGCAGAATGCCGCAGCTTTCTGCAATTGCACACAATCTTTGTCGGGGAAGTGAAAAGAGCAAGTCAAGATGTCAGAGAAGAGGCAGATTTCAAAAGCAACGGGTGTCATGGGGTTCGCCACCGGCCTGAGCCGCGTCGCCGGCCTGGTGCGGGACATCGTGGTTGCCGGCCTCTTCGGCGCCGGCTTTGCTACGGACGCTTTTTTCATGGCGTTCACCATCCCCAACCTGCTGCGCCGCTTTTTTGCCGAAGGCTCCCTGACCGCCGCCTTCGTGCCGACCTTTGCCGATGTCTATCACCGTCAGGGCGAGGAGGAGGCCCGGCGGGTGGCCAGTATCTGCTGGACACTGCTGCTGATCGTCATGGCGGCGGTGACGGTGCTGGGGATTCTCTGCTCTCCGTGGCTTGTCCGCGCCATCGGTTTAGGATTCGCCGAAGTCGAGGGAAAGCTCGGGCTGACCGACTATCTCAACCGCCTGATGTTCCCCTACATCTTTTTCGTCAGCCTGCTGGCGCTGCTGACCGGCGTGCTGAACGTTCTTGGCCACTACTTTCTGCCGGCTCTCTCGCCGGTCTTTCTCAACCTGTCGATGATCGGCTGCGCCGTGCTGCTGGCACCGGTCTTCGAGGTGCCGATTACCGCCCTGGCAGTCGGCGTCCTGCTTGGCGGCGTGTTGCAGCTGCTGCTGCAGTTTCCCGCACTGTACCGGAAAGGGATTCGCCTGCGGCTCGATTTCGGCTTCCGCCATCCGGCCGTTATCCGCATTGCCCGGCTTATGCTCCCCGGTCTGGTCGGTGTGGCGATCTACCAGATCAATGTAGTGGTGAGCCGGCTGCTCGCTTCCTTCCTCCCCGAGGGGAGCGTCTCCTACCTCTATTACGGACAGCGCCTGTTCGAGTTCCCGCAGGGTATTTTCATCGTCTCCCTGGCCCAGGCCGTGCTTCCCTCGATGAGCCGGCAGGCGGCACTGCACGACGAGGCGGGACTCAAGGAGTCGCTGCGTTTTGCCCTGGCGCTGATCGTCCTGGTGACGCTGCCGGCCGCGGTGGGTCTGATGCTCTGCGCCGTACCGGTCTACAGCCTCTTCTTCATGGGCGGCGCCTTCAGCTACGAGGACGTGCGGCTGACGGCCCTGGCCCTGGCTGCCTACGCCCCTGGCTTGCTTTTCGTCGGGGTGAGCCGGGTGGTGGTGCCGACCTTCTACGCCATGCAGGACACCCGCACGCCGGTCTGGATCTCTTTTTGGACCCTGCTGGCCAACGCCGGGCTCGGCCTGCTGCTCATGGGACCGCTGCGGCATACCGGTCTGGCTCTGGCTTTGACCCTCTCTTCGGTCTTCAATGCACTGGTGCTGATCTGGGCCCTGCGGCGCAAGATCGGCCGCCTCGGGCTCACGTCCGTCGGCACCTCGTTTCTGCGTCTCCTGCCGCTGACGGCGCTGATGGCCGCGGTCGTCTGGGGAATACTCGGCTATGGGGAGTGGGGCGCTGACGGTGGCCGCTGGCTCAAGGGGATGGTGCTGGGCGGGGCGCTGCTCGCCGGCATGGCGGTCTATGCCGGCGGTTGTCTTCTGTTGCGGATTCCCGAGGCTACCGATGCAGCGGCGCTTTTTCGGCGCAAGCTGCTGCGCAGGGGGTGAACGGATGCTGCAGACCGGTCTCGCATACCACCTTTGGCAGGCACCGATCGGTTGGCTCGGTCTGGTCTGCGGAAAGGGATGCCTGGTGGAAATTGTCTCCGAACCGCAGGCGGCGGCCGTACGTGGGCGTATCGGACGGCTCTGCCCGGAAGCGCAAGCGCAGTGCTCCGCGGTCTGTGCAGAGGCGGTCCGGCAACTGGATGATTATTTTCACGGACGGCGCCGTCGTTTCGAGCTGCCCCTGGCGATGGATACGCTTACCCCGTTTACGGCCAAGGTGCTGCGTACCCTGGCGCAGGTCCCCTTCGGCTCGACGCTGACCTACGGGGAACTGGCTGCGCTGGCCGGTTACCCGCGCGCCGCCAGGGCAGTTGGCCGGGTCATGGCGACCAACCCGTTTCCCATCATCATCCCCTGCCACCGCGTGCTCGGCACCGACGGCAAGATGACGGGGTACTCCGGGGGGGAAGGGATCGCCACCAAACAGTGGCTGCTGTGCTTCGAGGCGGAAAAATCCTTGATTGATGATTAGAGGGGGCAGCTCCCTGCCCCCCTCGCTCACGGCAACCACAGGGGGTTGCCACTACGTTTCCGCAGGAGTACAGTCCATGATCGATACGTCTGTCAGCTACAGATTTCACCTGCTTCTGTTTGCAGGCCTGGCGCTGATCTTCCTCTGGTCAGCCAGTGAGCCGGCGGACCGCTTCACCTGGGTTCTGGAGGTGCTGCCCGCCGTCATCGGGGTCATCGTCCTGATGGCGACCATTCGCCGGTTTCCCCTCACCGATCTCCTCTATCTGCTGATCTGGCTGCATGCCGTGATTCTGCTCGTCGGTGGTCACTACACCTACGCGGAAGTTCCCCTGTTCAACTGGCTCCGCGACAGTTTCGAGCTGCAGCGTAATTACTACGACCGGGTCGGCCACTTTGCCCAGGGGTTCGTCCCCGCCATGATCGCCCGGGAAATCCTGCTGCGCACCTCGCCCCTGCAGCCCGGGAAATGGCTGTTCTTCATCGTTACCTGCATCTGCCTGGCGATCAGCGCCGGCTACGAGTTTGTCGAATGGTGGGTGGCGGTGGGAACCGGCTCGGCCGCCGAGGCTTTTCTGGGCACGCAGGGGGATGTCTGGGATACGCAGTGGGACATGTTTCTGGCATTCTGCGGGGCGGTCGTCGCGCAGCTGACTCTTTCCCGCCTACACGGCCGGCAACTGGCCAAGCTGGTGAGGCGGGTCCGGTAAGGCGTTTCCGGCCCGTCGGGGCAAGTTGGTTTCAGTCGGCGAGTCGGCCGGTCTGGCGCAGCGCTTCGTAGAGAATAATGCCGGCGGCGGTCGAAAGATTGAGACTTCGAACCAGGGGAGAGAAGATGGGGATGCGGATGCCGCACTCCGGATGGGCCTCGAGCAGCTCTTCGGGCAGGCCTTGCGTCTCCTTGCCGAAGACGAGAAAATCACCGGCCCGGAAATCCGCTTCGACGTGGGATTTCCGGGCTTTTTTCGAAGTGTACCACCAGCGGCCCTCAGGATGCGCCGCCTGCAGTTGCGCCAGCGAATCCCAGCGACGCACATCGATGGCCGGCCAGTAATCGAGGCCGGCCCGCTTGAGCTGGCGGTCGTCGATGGCGAAGCCGAGTCGGCCGACCAGATGCAGAACCGTGCCGGTGGCGCCACAGAGGCGAGCGATGTTGCCGGTGTTGGGGGGGATTTCCGGCTCGATCAGGACGATTTTGAAAGGGGCCGGCTCGCTCATGCTTTTTCCGGCTTGTCGCGCCAGCGCCGATGCACCCAGAACCACTGGTGGGGGGATTTGCGGACGGCCGCTTCAATGTGTGCAGTGAGTAGCGCCGTCTGCTCGACGATGGTCTCGGGCCTGGGGTCGTTGGGGAGTCGGAGAGCGGGCTCGACGTAGACCTGGTAACGATCGTCCTCGGTGCGGTAGACAAAAACCGGCACAATTGGCACGTCGTATTTCATGGCGATCTGGGTGATGATCGGCGTGGTGCAGGCCGGCCGGCCAAAAAAGTCGACCTTGACGGAAGTCTTCGGTGAGGTGTGCTGGTCGAGTAGGATGCAGACCCCTCGTTTCTCGGCAAGCGAGCGGACGATCTTGCGCGCTCCCTGGCGGGCGTCGATGACGCGGCCACCGCCGGCCTCACGCAGCTTCTCGAAGTGCCGGCCGATGTAGGGGTTGCGCATCTGTTTGGCGACGAAATCGGCGGGAAAGCCGAGTGCGCCGAGAAAGAAGGTGCCGACTTCCCAGAAGCCGATATGACCGCTCAGAAGGAGCACCCCGCGATCGAGGGCGTAGGCTTCGCGCAAGTGCTCGAGACCGTGGAACTCGAAGTGTCTCTCCAAATCCTGCTCAGCTTTGAATGTGTCGACAAGGAGCATTTCGAAACCGCTCTTGCCCAGGTGGCGGAACATCTTCGCCATGATCGCGCGGATCTCTGCTTCCGATTTTTCCGGATAAGCCCGGCGCAGGTTGGTATACGCGGTTTGCCTGCGCTTCGGTAACAGGTAGGGGGTGAGCGCACCGATACCGGCGCCGAGTTTGAGCGCCAGGCGCCGGGGCAACGCTCTGGCCACGGCGTTCAATATCAGGAACAGGGCGTATTCGAAATAGTTTTTATAGCGTGAGCGGGACAAGGCGATACTTCTCTGTAGTCAGGGTTTAGCAGATGGACGGCAGGCTACGGGGTGCGAAATATAGCATGTCTTGCCGGTCCGGGCAACAAAAAGGGCGGGTCCTTGCGGGCCCGCCCTTTTTGTTGCCCAATGGAATGTTTGACTATTGCTGGCTGGCGCGCAGGGCCTGATCGAGGTCGGCGATGATGTCAGCCACGTCCTCGATGCCGACCGATACCCGGATATAATCGGGGGAGACACCGGCGGCGATCTGCTGCTCGGCGGTCAACTGCTGGTGGGTGGTGGTCGCCGGATGGATGACCAGAGTCTTGGCGTCGCCGATGTTGGCCAGGTGGCTGGCGAGCTTGACACTGTCGATGAATCTGGCGCCTGTCGCCGCTCCCCCCTTGATGCCGAAGCCGAGGATCGCTCCCTGGCCGGCGGGCAGGTATTTCTGCGCCCGTGCATGGTCGGGGTGGCTGGGGAGCCCCGGATAATTGACCCAGGAGACGCCGGGGTGGGCTTCGAGGAAACTCGCCACTTTCAGAGCGTTCTCGCAGTGCCGCGGCATCCGCACGTGCAGGGTTTCGAGACCCTGCAGGAAGAGGAAGGCGTTGAACGGCGAGAGGCAGGGGCCCATGTCGCGCAGCAGGGTGACGCGCATCTTCAGGATGTAGGCAAGCTTGCCGAGCGCCGCGTGATAGACCAGCCCGTGATAGCTCGGGTCGGGGGTGGTGAACTCGGGGAAGCGGCCGCTCGACCAGTCGAAGTTGCCGCTGTCGACCACCGCGCCGCCGATACTGGTGCCGTGGCCGCCGATGAACTTGGTCAGCGAGTAGCAGACGATGTCGGCGCCATGCTCGATGGGGCGGAAGAGGGCGGGCGTGGTGACGGTGTTGTCGACGATGAAGGGGAGGCCGCGGTCGTGGGCCACTTTGGCGATTGCCGCGAAATCGTCGACGTTGTTCTTCGGGTTGCCGATCGACTCGGTGAAGACCGCTTTGGTGTTCTCGTCGATGGCGGCGGCAACATTCTGCGGGTCGGCGGTGTTGACGAACTTGACCTTGATCCCCATCCGCGCCAGGGTGTGGTGAAAGAGGTTGTAGGTGCCGCCGTAGAGGAAGCTGCTGGAGACGATGTTGTCACCGGCCTTGGCCAGATTGAGGATGGCCAGGGTGATGGCCGAAGAGCCGGAGGCGAGCGCGAGGGCGCCGACGCCGCCGTCCATCTCCGCCAGGCGCTTCTCCAGCACGTCGGTGGTGGGGTTCATCAGGCGTGTGTAGATGTTCCCCATCTCTTTGAGTGCGAAGAGGTTGGCGGCGTGCTCCGAGGAATTGAAGACGTAGGAACTGGTCTGGTAGATGGGGACGGCGCGGGCGTTGGTCGTGGGATCGGGAACTTGGCCGGCGTGCAGGGCCTTGGTGCCGAGCCGGTACTGGGTTTCTTCGGACATGGTCAGCCTCCTTGGGGGGGTGAAATGCGCTCGGTGAAACGCGAATTGTTAGGTCAATGCTCGGGAACCCTGAGGGAATTATCGGTACCAGTTTGGAGCGTACTAGTCAAGAATTAATATCGGAAGACATCGATGAGATGCGGCACTAAATATAACAGAGATTCCGGGGTTGGCAGCTTGTGATGTTTGTGAACAGGTCCGGAAGGAATTCGCACCCACAAGCTCCGCAAACGAGCAAGGTCCGAGTCACGAGAAAAGCCGTGTATAATTAGGTTCAACGGCATACACCAGAGAGGTGACTGTGTGAAAAACAGCCGGAAAAAATCCGCTTCCCCCGGGGAGGACGTTCTCTTGCTGGTTGCCACTCTGCCCGCCGAATTGCAGGGATCCCTCCTCAAGACGGATCTGGATAAGCTCATCGAGGTGGTAATGGACCTTGGAAGAATCCCCGAGGCCCGCTTCCTCGAGAGGGTCGTGCCGCTTTCCGACAGCCTGGTCAGCCAGGAAGACCTGACCCATGTGACGGCCTTCCTGGGGGAATTCGGCGACGATAACCGCGCCGGAATTGAGCGGACACTTCACCGCATTTCCGCCATCCGCAACCGTAAGGGGCAGATCATCGGCCTCACCCTCCGTGTCGGGAGGGCGGTGCTCGGCGGGATAGAACTGGTGCGCGACCTGATCGAAACCGGCCAGAGCCTCCTCATCCTCGGGCGGCCGGGGGTGGGGAAGACGACCAAGCTGCGGGAGATGGCGAGGGTGCTCGCTGACGACCTGCACAAGCGGGTGATCGTCATCGATACCTCGAACGAGATCGCCGGCGACGGCGACATTCCCCACCCGGGGATCGGCAGCGCCCGGCGGATGCAGGTTCCGCGCGTTGAGCGCCAGCATGCCGTCATGATCGAGGCGGTGGAGAACCACATGCCGGAGGTGATCATCGTCGACGAGATCGGCACCGAGGCCGAGGCTGCAGCGGCCCGTACCATTGCTGAGCGCGGGGTCCAGCTCATCGGCACGGCCCATGGCAACACCCTGGAAAACCTGGTCAAGAACCCCACTCTTTCCGACTTGGTGGGAGGCGTCCAGGTGGTAACCCTTAGCGACGAGGAGGCCCGCCGGCGGCGTACCCCGAAAACCGTCAGCGAACGCCGAGCTCCTCCCACCTTCGACATCGTGGTGGAGATGGTGGACCGGGATGAGGTGATCGTCCACCCCGACACCGCCGGCGCGGTCGATGCGCTCCTGCGCGGCTTCCCTCCCCGCGGCGAGCGGCGCGAGCAGGCCGCCAACGGCCAGATCCACGTGCTGGCCCAGGAGGGGGAGCCGCCAGCCCACCTGGCCCCGGCGGCGGAAGAACCGGTCCGCCGCGGTCCTGCCCGCATCTACCCCTACGCCGTCTCCCGCGATTTACTCGAGCGGGTGATCCGCAGCCTCGGCCTCAACGCCCGCACTGCCGGCGGGCCGGAGCAGGCCGACCTGGTTCTGGCCCTCCGCTCCCGAAGCGACGACCTTCGCCTCAGGCGGATCATGGAGAAGAGCGGCGCATCGCTGCACTTCATCAAGCGAAACACCGCCAACGAGATGCGGCGACTGCTGGAACGGACCTTCCATTTACTGGAAGGTGTCGAAGGGGAGGAGGTGCACGAGATGGTGGAGGAGACTGAGGCGGCCATCCGGCGGGTTTTCGCGGAAGGGGTGGAGGCGCCTCTGGCCCCGCGCCGTCCAGCCCTGCGCAAGATGCAGCACCGGATCATCGCCGGCCGAGGTCTCGTAGCGGAGAGCACCGGGAAGGAACCGAAGCGCCACCTGGTCATCCGCCCCAGTGCTGAGGAATGAGATTGTTGGCGCTACGGCTGAACGCCAGTTGAGAAGGGTATCGCTCATGCCGCAATACAGCCAGAGACTCGGTCGTCGGTCCTATACGTTCGAAAACCTCAAAAGCCTGATGGCCAAGGCCAGCCCGGAGCGCTCGGGCGACCAACTGGCAGGCGTCGGTGCGACCAGCAGGGAGGAGCGCGTCGCCGCGCGCATCTGCCTGGCCGATGTGCCGCTCAAGACCTTCCTCGAAGAACCGCTCATCCCTTATGAGGATGACGAAGTCACCCGCCTCATCTTCGATACCCATGATCCGGAAGCGTTCGCGTCGGTGCGTTCGCTCACCGTCGGAGAACTGCGCAACTGGCTGCTCTCCTATGAGACGGACGAGGCTGCGTTGAGGAACCTCGCACCGGGGCTGACGCCGGAGATGGCGGCGGCCGTCTCCAAGCTCATGCGCAACCAGGACTTGATCCTCGTCGCGCGGAAGTGCCGCGTGATCACGCGTTTTCGCAACACCATCGGCCTTCCGGGGCGGCTGGCCATTCGTCTGCAGCCCAATCACCCGACCGATGACCCGCGCGGCATCGCCGCTTCGATTCTCGATGGCCTGCTCTACGGCGCCGGCGATGCGGTCATCGGCATCAACCCGGCCTCCGACAGCCTCCAGCAGGTTGTCACGCTGCTGGAGATGATCGACGATGTGCGCCGCCGACTGGAGGTCCCCACGCAGTCTTGCGTCCTGGCCCACGTCACCAGCACGATCCGGGCGATCGAGAGTGGCGCCCCCGTCGACCTCGTTTTTCAATCCATCGGCGGCACCGAGGCCGTCAACCGCAGCTTCGGCATCTCCATCCGGCTCCTGGAGGAGGCACGAGCGGCGGCTCTTTCGCTCAGGCGCGGGACGGTGGGGGACAATGTCATGTACTTCGAAACGGGGCAGGGGAGCGCTCTCTCCGCCAGCGCCCACCACGATCTGGACCAACAAACTTGCGAGGCGCGCGCCTACGCCGTGGCGAGACACCTCAAGCCGTTCCTGGTGAACACGGTGGTCGGCTTTATCGGGCCGGAATACCTCTACGACGGCAGGCAGATCATTCGCGCCGGCCTGGAGGATCACTTCTGCGGCAAGCTGCTCGGCGTGCCGATGGGTTGCGACGTCTGTTATACCAACCACGCCGAGGCCGACCAGGACGACATGGACAACCTGATGACGCTGCTCGGGGTGGCCGGCTGCAATTACTTCATGGGGGTGCCGGGCGCAGACGACATCATGCTCAATTACCAAAGCACATCGTTCCATGACGCGCTCTATCTTCGTCAGGTGCTCGGCCTCAGACCTGCCCCCGAGTTCGAGGCCTGGCTGGAGACCATGGGGGTGATGCGTGCTGGCAGGCTGCAGGTCATCGACGAGCACCACCACCTGCTGATGGAAATGGTGTCTCCGATGCGAAACGGGGGAGGGGAATGAGCAAAGAAATCTCGCCGGCCGGGAATCGATTGATCGTCTCCGATCCGTGGTCGAAACTGCGCCAACTCACCGGCGCGCGCATCGCCCTCGGTCGCGCCGGCGGCAGTCTCCCCACTGCCGCCATGCTCGATTTTCAACTCGCCCACGCCCGTGCCCGCGATGCCGTCCACCTGGAGTTCGATGCCGCCGGGGTTGAGCGTCAGCTTGAGGAGCGCGGCTATCGGGCGCTGCGCGTCCATAGCGCGGCGGCAAACCGCGCCTGCTACTTGCAGCGGCCCGACCTGGGACGCCGGCTCGACGAATCTTCGCGGGCGACGCTGCGGGCGTTCACCCGGGCGGGCGGGGAGAGCGGCTGCGATGCTGTTTTCGTCATCGCCGACGGCCTCTCCGCCCTGGCGGCCCACAGCCATGCCGTCGTGGTGCTTGAGCTCGCCTGCCGGGCCCTCGCGAGGCAGGGCTGGCGCCTGGCGCCGGTGGTCGTCGCCGAACAGTCGCGGGTGGCGCTGGGGGACGAGATCGGCCACCTCCTCGGCGCGGCGCAGGTGGCCATCCTGATCGGTGAGCGGCCGGGGTTGTCGTCGGCGGATAGCCTGGGGATCTATCTGACCTACGCCCCCAGGGTGGGGCGCACCGACGGGGAGCGTAACTGCATCTCCAACATTCGTGCGGATGGCCTGACATACGATTCGGCCGCCCGCAAGCTGGTCTACCTGATGACCCAGGCGCGGCACTTGCGCCTGACCGGCGTGGCGCTCAAGGACGACAGCGAGCCGGGGTGAAAGCTTGCAAAATTCGAAACACCCTCATTTCAAGAATGCTGCGAGGGGAAATGATAGTTCAAATCATGGGAGGAGGTTGTCATGAAACGAGTTGTCCTGTTCATCATCACCAACCTGGCGATCATCCTGGTGCTCGGCGTGGTGTTGAGCCTGCTGGGGGTGGAGCGCATTCTAGACGAGCAAGGGATTGGCCTCGATTTGTACAACCTGCTGGTCTTCGCTTCCGTCTTCGGTTTCGGCGGTTCCCTTATCTCGCTGGCCATCTCCAAGTGGACCGCCAAGCGCCTGACCGGCGCCCGGGTCATCGAGGCCCCTGGCAACACGGCCGAAGCATGGTTGGTCAACACTGTCCGGCGGCAGGCCGAGCTTGCCGGCATCGGCATGCCCGAAGTAGCGATCTACAATTCCCCGGATGTTAATGCATTTGCCACCGGCATGCGGCGTAACAACGCCCTGGTGGCGGTCAGCACCGGACTGCTGCAGGCCATGAACGAAGCCGAGGCGGAGGCTGTTCTCGCCCATGAGGTCAGCCACGTGGCCAATGGCGACATGGTCACTTTGGCTCTGATCCAGGGGGTGGTGAACACCTTCGTCATCGTCCTGTCGCGGGTGGTGGGACACATGGTGGACCGTACCGTGTTCAAGACCGAGCGCGGCCACGGTCCGGCCTTTTATATCACTTCGATCGTCGCTCAGTTGGTCTTCGGCATCCTCGCCAGCATGATCGTGATGTGGTTCAGCCGGCACCGCGAGTTCCGTGCCGATGCCGGCAGCGCCGATCTGGCGGGCCGTGAGAAGATGATTGCCGCCCTGCAGCGTTTGCAGAAGACGACCACTCATCCGCTCCCCGACCAGATGGCGGCCTTCGGCATTTCCGGCGCCAGGGGCGGCGGTCTGCGGCGGCTGTTCATGACCCATCCGCCGCTGGAGGAGCGCATCGAGGCGCTGCGGGCGGGACGCTGAAGTTCTGATTGGCATTCCTAAAAGTGCACCATGGATGTCCCTCGTCGGTAAAGACTTGCGGCCCCCTGTCGTTTCGTCTAATCTCCCTCCATGTCCATGGACCTCCTGTTCATCGAGGCCGTCGTTCGCGAACTGAACCAGACGGTTCGCGGCGCTGCGGTCAGCAAGATCCACCAGACCGGCCCGCACGATCACGTCCTGCGTCTCTGGACCGGACGGGAGAACCTGCGCCTGCTCCTCTCCGCTGCCCCCCGGGCCAGCCGCCTCCATCTGACCCGGGCAAAATTACCCAATCCTGCGACTCCGCCACGTTTCTGTCTGTTGCTGCGCTCACGCCTGACTCGCCTGCTGGAGATCGAGCGTCTCCCCGGTGAGCGGGTCGTCAGGCTGCTCTTTGCCGGTGAGGCCGGCGAACGCTGGTGTCTGGTTGCCGAACTGCTCGGCCCGCACGCCAACCTCATTCTGCTCGACAGCGAAGAACGGATCGTCGATGCCCTGCAGCGTAACGAAGGGAAGGCGAGGACGATTCTGCCCGGAATGCCGTACCGGCCGCCCGACCGGCCATCCCGCATCGACCTGGAGGCGGGCCTGCCGGAGATTCCCGCCGGCGTCCCTTTCCGCTCCTGGCTCCTCGAAACCGTGACCCCCATGACCCCTTTGCTGGCCGAAGACCTGGCAGCCGGGGTCGAGGCGGGCCTGTCCCCGCAGGAGATTCTGACCCGTTTCCGCCAGCGCTGGCTCGCCCGGGAGTTCAGGCCAATTCTCGGAATGTGGAGACAACAGCCTGTCCTTTCGGCATTTTCTCCGGAATTCATCAGCCTTGAGGAAGGCCGCTCCTTCGTCAGCCCCTCGCAGGCGGCCGACGCCTTCTACGCTGGCGATGCTGGAGATGAACTCTTCAGCGGCGGCAGGTCGGAGCTGGAACGGATCGTGGCCAAGGGAATCGCCCGCCTCCGGAAGCGGCTGGGGAACATTGATGCCGAGAGGGAGAAGGCTCGCACCTTCGAACGAGAGCGGGAACTGGGCGACCTGCTGCTCGCCAACCTGCATCGGCTGCGGCGGGGGCTCGCCGAGGTCGTCCTCGACGACTGGTATGCCGATCCGCCGGCGCCGGTCAAGATCATCCTCGACCCGGCCCTCTCGCCCCAGGGGAATGCGGAACTCTGCTTCCGTCGCCACCGCAAGGGAAAGCGGGGACTGGAACACACCGAACGCCGCCGCGCCGAGACCCTCGCCGAGATCGAATGGCTCGAAGGGGTAGCCCTCGCCCTGGAGGAGGCCGAGGGGTCTGCGGAATTTGAGGCCGTCCGCCAGGAACTGACCGCGGCTGGGATGCTCCAGACGCGCCCCGAACCGGGTCGTCGGAACCGGGAGCCCGAACCGCACGAGCAGCTGCGCAGCACCATCACGCCCGGTGGCTACAAACTCTTCTGGGGGAAGAACAACCGCAGCAACGACCACGTCAGCCGGCAGTTGACCGGCCCCGACGACCTCTGGTTCCACGCCCGGAACCTGCCGGGCTGCCACCTGGTGCTCAAAAGGGGGGAGCGGGGAGGGGAGGTCCCTGAAGCGGACATGCTCCATGCCGCCGCGATTGCCGCCGCGCACTCGCGGGGGAAGGATGCCGGCAAGGTCGAGGTGATGGTCACCGAGGGGAAATGGGTGAAGAAACCGAAGGGGGCTCGGCCGGGCCTGGTCACGGTCGAGCGCTACCGGACGGTCGTGGTGCGGCCGTTGCGGCCGAAGGAAGGATTGGGGCCGGTTTCTGTGAACCAGGTTTCCTGGGCTGATCAAAAATGCCCAAATGCAAGGCGCCCGAAATTCTGAGGAATAAGGCGTACCTGGAAGGTACGTCGTTGACGAGGAATGAGGGGAACGCCGCAGATGGGCGTTTTTCATCGGCCCTACTCCTTCAAATGTCGCAACAGGAACCATAGGTTGGCCGGCCGCTCGGCGAGTCGGCGCATGAAGTAGCCGAACCAGTCCTCTCCGTACGGAAGATATACCCGCACCCGATACCCTTCCTGCCGGAGCCTTTCCTGCAGGTCTCGACGGACCCCGTAAAGCATCTGGAATTCATATTCGCTCTGTTCAAGACCGAAGATGAAGGCGATGTCGATGGCGAAATCGATCAACCTTTCATCATGGGTGGCGATGGCCGGGCGGGTGCCGGCGCGCATCAGCGCCTCGACCAGGCGCATGAAGTAGAGGCCGACCTCCTCCGGTTCCTGGAAGGCGATCTCCTTCGGCTCCAGATAGGCGCCCTTGACCAGCCGGACCGAAATCTTCTCCCGGTTCAGGACGTCGATGTCTTCGCTGCTGCGCCGCAGGTACGACTGGATGACTGTGCCGACGTTGCCCGTCTGCCGGTTAATCCCGCGAACGATTTCGATGGTTTTCTCCGTCAGGTCCGATCCCTCCATGTCGACCCTGACGAAACGCTTCACTGTTGCCGCCCGCTCGGCCACGTTCAGCAGGTTGCGCCGTGCGAACTCCGCATCGATGCGGATGCCCAGGTGGGAGAGCTTGACCGATATGCCCGTCTCGAGACCCGCGGCCGCCGCCTCTTCGATGGCTCCGGCGTATTCCTCCGCAGCAGCCTCGGCCTGCCCGGGATCGCTAACCTCCTCGCCCAGGTAGTCGAGGGTGACCTTGAAACCCTGCCGGTTGAGTTCGCGGGTGACAGCGAGGGCTTCGGCGCGCGTCTCTCCGGCCACGAACCGGCGGCTCGCCTGGCGCGCCAGCGGGTTGTGCTTGAGGAACTCTTCAAGTTCCTTGCGTCTGGAAAGAAAAAGGAGGGTCTGCCGCAACAGCGTCAAAGGCGTATCTCCCGGTAATGCTACCCGTTTTCAGGCTGAAAATGGTTAAAGGGGCTTTCTTGAAAGGTTAACAATGCCCCCGGACAAGTCAACGCAGTCCTGTCGGAGGAAAATTTGCAGCCGCGTTTTTTTTATTGCATTACATGGAACCTTTTGTTATAAATTCCTTCGCTTCACGCCCAAGTGGTGGAATTGGTAGACACGCTAGGTTCAGGGTCTAGTGGTCGTAGGGCCGTGGGAGTTCGAGTCTCCCCTTGGGCACCATCAAAAAACTAAAGGGCTGCAATCATTCACGGTTGCAGCCCTTTTGATTTTACCCACGTCGCACTTCCCGTCGCTGACCTCCCTGGACCGCCCCCCCTGCCTGTTCATTCTCTGCCTGCCTCGAAACGCTCGCCGATCTCAATCAATTGACCGGGCCGCTAATTTGGGGATCGGGTCAGTTGAAAGTCCATCCATATCTGATATCAGGTTAATGAGCAGTTCGATGTAATCGGTCTCATGCAGGACCTTCCGACAAGGTGGATGAGCCAATGAAACGTGGAGAAGCCGGATTTCAAGGTAATCGAAGGCTCGGGATGGGTGCCAATGCGGTCCGTCGCGCCGCGTTGAAGATGGCATGCTGTCTGACCCTCGGTCTGTCCGGCCTGGCTGCGGCAGCAGAGGAGCCGGCGGCGCCGCTGCAAGCGGAGAGTGTGCTGGCGGAGCATACGGCGCCGGTGGTCGTGGACGGGGTGCCCCTCTTCCGGGTGCGCGGCATCGCCGCCTACCCAGCGGAAAAACGCGCCGAGGGCATTGCCGAGCGCATCGTGGCTTTGGCGGAAGACCGGACGCTATCCAAGGAAGCGCTGCGGCTCGAGGAGGAGCCGGGCGCCATCCTGATCATGGCCGACAAGAAGCGCATCATGGCCGTCCTTGAAGCCGATGCCCGCCTGGAGGGGATCGACCGGCATACGCTGGCGCGGGGTTACATCTGGCGGATCGGCGAAACGATCGAGACCTGGCGGCACGACCGCGACCCCGGGGTGCTGAAGCGGAATGTGGTCTTCGCCATCGGGGCGACCCTGCTGCTGGTGTTGGCGCTCTGGATCGGGTTCCGGCTTTTCCGCCGCCTGGGCGTCTGGCTCGAGGTGCGTATCAGGCCGAAGGTCCAGGGCATCCAGATCCGGAAGTTCCAGGTCATCCGCGGCGAGCAGCTGTGGCGGCTGCTGATGGGTGTCCGCAGCCTGTTCTGGGCGGTCATCGTGCTGACGGCGATCTACGTCTACCTTTATGACGTGCTCTCCCTCTTTCCCTGGACGCGGGGGCTCGGCAAGGGCCTGGTCGGCATTCTGCTCGATCCCTTGCGCACCATGGGCCTGGGCCTGCTCAAGGCCGTTCCCAACCTGGTCTTCCTGCTCGTCTTCTTCCTCGTCACCCGCTACGTGCTCAAGCTCGTCCGTCTCTTCTTCGCCGGAGTCGCCGAAGGGACCGTCGTCCTCCCCGAATTCGAGGCGGAATGGGCCTGGCCCACCTTCCGGCTGGTGCGGCTGTTGCTGATCGCCTTCGCCCTGATTGTCGCCTATCCCTATATTCCCGGTTCGGATTCGGGGGCCTTCAAGGGGGTGTCGATCTTTATCGGCGTGCTCTTCTCCCTGGGCTCCTCCAGTCTCATCGGCAACCTGATCGCCGGCTACACCATGACCTACCGCCGCGCCTTCCGGGTGGGAGACCGGATCAGGGTGGGCGAGCACCTCGGCGACGTCGTGCAGAGCCGCCTTTTGGTCACCCATCTGCGCACCCCGAAGAATGAAGAGGTAGTGATCTCCAACTCCACGATCCTTGGCGGCGAGATCGTCAACTACAGCACACTGGCCCAGCAGCAGGGGCTGATCCTGCACACCACCGTCGGCATCGGCTACGAGACGCCGTGGCGGCAGGTCGAGGCGATGTTGCTCGAGGCGGCGGCGCGCACCCCGGGGCTGCTGCGCGAGCCGCCCCCCTTCGTGTTGCAAAAGGGGCTGGGGGACTTCTGCGTCACCTACGAGATCAACGTCTACTGCGCCGAGCCGCAGGCGATGAACCGACGCTACACCGAGCTGCACCGCAACATCCTCGACGTCTTCAACGAGTACGGGGTGCAGATCATGACCCCGGCCTATGAGGGGGATCCGGAGCAGCCCAAGGTGGTGCCGAAGGAGCAATGGTACGCCGCGCCAGCGCGGCCGCCGGAGGGGGAGGGGAAATGACTCCCGGCCGCGGCGAATCTGGCCGGGTCGGGATGCAGACCGCGGGTCGATATTTCGACCTTCGGACCGCTGCCACGCTTGACAAGATTTCCAGAGCGGTAAAATAGACTGCAAGTCGAAATTTTCAGCAGCATCTATTGAAACGGACGAGGTGATGCGCGAATCCTTCAGACAGTCGCAGAGCACACCGGGCGGGGATGCGGCCGGGCAGCCCGTCCGTCTTGCTTCCGCCTTCTGCTCGGTGGCTGACTCCCGCCCGTTGGAATCGCTGATCTCGGAAATCTCGGCCCGCGTGGTGAAAGTCTCAGCCGAGGCTCTCGACGGCGAGATTCTGCGTTCGCTCCGGGAGGTTTTGCTGCCTTTGGGGGTAGACCGCGGCGGTCTGCTCGAGGTCTGCGAGGATTCCCCCGTCGTAAAGGTTTCCCACGCCTGGTATGACGAGGGAGTCGCGCAAGTCTCCGGGGAAATCAACCTGGCAGAGTTGTTTCCCTGGAGCTATCAACAGCTGGTTGTCCAGGGCCAAACCGTCGCTATGGCCAGCCGTGACGACCTCCCCCCCGAAGCGGATGTCGACCGGCAGTCGCATGTATTGCTGGGGACCAGATCGGCGCTGACTATTCCGCTGTTCATCGGTCAGCGCGTCCATCACCTCGTCGCGGTCAATGCGCAGAAGGCTGAACGCGCCTGGCCAGCTGAGGTCATTACGCATCTGCGTCTGCTAGGAGAGATATTTGTCAGCGCTCTGCAGCGGCGTGATGCCGACCGGGCGCTGCTCCGCACCATGGAGCGTCTCGACCTGGCGGCAGCCTCCGCTGATGCCGGACTTTGGGAGCTCGATTTTGAAACCGGCTTGATCTGGACTACAGAGAAGGCCCGGCAACTGTTCGGTTTGGATGCCGGCCTGGAGCTGACCCTCGCGCGGTTTCTCGAAGAAGTCCATACCGAGGACCGCGGGATGATCCGCGATGCGATCGACGCGGCCCATCGCACTGGGGGAGAGGTGAGCGTCGAGTACCGGATTCCAACCCCCGACGGGGAAGTCCGGTGGATGAGCTCCCGGGGCCGGTTCCAGACGGGGGGCGCGTCCGAGCCTTCCCGGCTGATGGGAGTGACGCTGGAGGTGACCCGGCGCAAACAGATGGAGCGTCAGCTCCAGGAGCAGTTCCAGGAGATTGGCCGCCTCAAGGAGCTGCTCGAACGAGAAAATGCCTGTCTGCGAAACGAGGTGGCGATTTGCGACGAGTTCCGGGCATTCGGCGGCGTCAGCGGCAACCTGGGCTCGATCATGACCCAGGTCGAACAGGTCGCTCGCACCTGCAGCACCGTCCTGGTCCAAGGGGAAACCGGCACCGGCAAGGAGCTGATCGCCCAAGCCATCCACCGCATCAGCGAACGGGGCAAGAGGCCGATGGTCAAGGTGAATTGCGCCGCGCTGCCGGCGGCGCTGGTGGAGAGCGAGCTGTTCGGTCGCGAAAAGGGAGCCTTCACCGGGGCGCTGAGCCGGCAGATGGGACGTTTCGAGCTGGCCGACGGCTCCACCCTCTTCCTCGACGAGATTGCCGAGATGCCGCTCGAAACCCAGGCGAAGCTGCTGCGCGTGCTTCAGGATGGGGAGTTCGAGCGCCTGGGCAGCCCGCAGACCATCAAGGTTGACGTGCGGGTCATCGCCGCCACCAACCGCGACCTCGCCGAAGAGGTCGAGAAGGGGCGCTTCCGTCGCGATCTTTATTATCGTCTCAATGTCTTCCCCATCCAGGTGCCGCCGCTCCGGGAGCGTCCCGAGGACATCCCGAAACTGGCCTGGGAGTTCGTCAACGAGTTCGGCGAGCGGATGGGGAAGAAGGTCCGCCGCATCGCCGCCGGCGACCTGCAGGCGCTGGTGATGTATTCCTGGCCCGGGAACATCCGCGAGCTGCGCAACGTCATCGAGCATGCGATGATCGTCAGCCAGGGCGAAACTCTCGAATTGCATCGCCCCGCCCCCTTATCCCAGCCGGGCGAGACGCCAACAACCCTTGAAGATGTGGAGCGCCGGCACATCCAGGCCATCCTCAAGGCGACGCACGGCCGGGTCAAGGGCGCCGGCGGTGCGGCGGAACGGCTCGGTCTCAATCCCTCCACCCTCTATTCGCGCATGCGGAAACTCGGCATTAATCCCGTTCATCCCTGACGCAGCTAAAGACGGCATCCCAACCCGGGGACGAAATATCGTCCTCCCCGCTACGGACTTCTCCGCTCCCTCCTCTCCAGAAAAAAATAAATTTAATTTTATTAACGGGTTGCGGGTCAGATCCCGGGACCGACGCCCTCGGCATGATTCCTGTTATTGCAAAGAGTCATGTTCCTTTCCGTGGTCAAGATCTATCCGCCCCCGGGGTTCGAGCAAACCATCCTTGACGTGCTCGAATCCATGAAGGGACCGGTCGCCACCCTCGCCGACTGCCTCGGCTGCTCGGTCACCGTCGAGGTGGGGGAGGAGGGGGCGATCTTCTACAGGGAGAAGTGGCGCACGCGCGAGGCCCTCGACCGGCACCTGCGTTCGCCCCTCTACGGCCGAGTGCTCGAAGCCATGGAGTGCTCGTGCATGCCGCCGGAAGTCGAGTTTTATGAGGTGGCCGGCGTTGGCGGCCTGGAGATGGTCGAGCGGGCCCGCCTCCGGCAATGAAAAATCTGTGGATTCCTGGCCGAGCGCCCGATCGTCTATGAGATCAACACCTGGGTCTGGCTCCGGGTGTTCGCGGCCCTGACCGTGATGCGGAGGAAATTGGTTATGCCGAGGAAGGGAGTCATACGGTGTTGCGCGGTGATGCTGCTGCTTGCCCTTCAGTCCAGCTGTGCTCCGATCGGTCCGGCCACCGTCACCCGCGACCGCTTCGACT
>Ga0299906_10000344_pt1 | contig 45492 bp, 43 predicted proteins | sample RVTome_14_FD_200259 | JGI IMG/M metagenome (GOLD analysis project Ga0299906, IMG submission 200259) | Soil microbial communities from uranium-contaminated site in the Upper Colorado River Basin, Wyoming, United States - RVT145D125 (version 2) ... | reverse complement strand
CACGGGAGCGAACAACACGCCCCAGACGACCGCCGCGAGCAGCATGTCCTTCGGGCTCCGCAGCAGGAAGTTGAGGCCTTCGTACAGGATCGTGATGGGTCCCTGTCCGCGGGGCGGGCCGCTGGTCGTCGGCGGAGGCCCGCCGTTACCGCCGTTCCCGAAGGGCGGGAGGACCACGTCGGGGAGCACGGCGTCACACTCGGGACATCCCGGGTCGATGAAGTCGTCGCCCGGGTTCAGCAAATAGATGCCGTAGGTGACGGTCGCATCCACGCCGGCGAGCTGGTAGATCTGCCGGCCTCGGCCTTCGGTGCTGTCGTCGTTGAACAGCACGATCTCCAAGGCCGGGACCTGATCGGACTTGTCGTTGTTCACCGCCGTCGAGGAGATCTTGTCCAACCGGTCCTTCTGCACCGAGGCGAGGTAGCCGCCAGGGGTGCCTTGGGCCAGCTCGCCGTCGGGCTCGGGCGCGTACGCGCGGCCCCGCGAGCCGAGGGCCCGGTTGATCACATCGAGCACGCCGATCTGTCCCTGAGGGGTCGTCACAGGGTCGCTGCAGCCGGCCAGGAAGACGTTCTTGTCCACCCGGCCGCCCCCGGTCGGGTTGACCGACGCGCTGGGCGTGGGGGTCGGGTCGACGGTGGTGTTGGGGTCAGCAGAGGCGCTTGGAGTGGGCTCGGTCTCGAGTTCGTAGTATGGATCGGTCTGGACGTTCTCTTGGTACACGTCTGCAGCCGGGCGATCGATCGGAACCTTGGGAAGCTGGTCCGACGTGCGCACGCCGCAGACCGCCCGCTGGAAGCTCGTCCCGGCGCTTCCGTAACGACCAGCCGCCCATGCCTCGCCGATCGTGAACGCCTTGTCGATGAACACGTCGTCGGCGATCTGGATGTCACGGACCGCGGATTCGGCGCGCGTGACGAGCCCTCGTTCCGGATCCACGTAGATACTGACCTTCGAGAGCACCTCACCGACGCGGATGATGCCGACGCCCGGCACGTTGGAGTTCTGGAACGCCGGAGACTGCTGCTCGCTGAGGACAACCTCGGAGACGGTGTCCACGCGCTGCTGGGCTTGGAGGCACTCCACCGCCGCGCTCGCACCGGGCACGATCACCTGGCGCGCGTCGGTCTTGGGTGGCAGGTCGTCCTTGTGGTCTTCCGCACGTTTCAGAGGCCGGAATCGTAGGTCTGTCTCCTGCAGTCCTTCATCGCCCGCGCATTGGGTGACGCCGAACGGTGTCTGGCTGCCGACGATCTCGTCGTAGTCGTTGATCCCGTCGCCCTCCGGCTGGCCATCGCCATCGAGATCTTCCTCGTCCGCATCCAGCGGGCGGGGATACTTACCGAAGTCCTCGAAACCTTGAGCTTTCATCGTGTCCCGCAGTTGCTTCCACTGCGCGGGGAAGCGCGCGCCCACCTCGAAAGCGACCCGCCCCCACAGGGTTCCGTCTCCCAGAGAGTTCGCCGTGGGATCACGCGGAGACGGATAACAGCGACCGACCGGCTCGCCGATATCTGCGCGCGTCAGCTCGTCGGTCTCGCCAACCGCAGCCGTCGCGCTCGCCGTATTGTCCGAGAGCTGCGCGTCCTTCACGTAGCCGATCAGGATGCGGCGGTCCCCAGGCCCACAGGGCGTCCCGATGGCCTGGATCCCATGGCGACCAACGCGCACGCCGGTGAGATCGGGTCCCGTGGGCGGGAATCCATGCACGCCACCAACCAGAAGGGCGCGAACCCCGAACGCATGGCCCGAACCACCGAAGGTGCGGCCGGTTATTCCCGCCTCTTCCTCCACATCGACGGTCAATCGATCGAGGTCCCTCAGCAGAGGGTCTTCGGTGATGGGCACATTGTCTTTGAGGATCGTGTAGGTCGTGCTCTCTTGTTCGGTGAAATACACGAACCGTTCCGCAGTCAAGGGGTGCGTGTCGACCCGGATGGCTCCCAATGCCGACACCGCGAATTCGGGGTATGCGAGTGCTTGCGGAGCAGGAGACCGCCGGATATCGCTCATCAAGAGACCGCCAGATGAACGCAACGTTCCCTTCGAGGTTGGCGGTGCGACCGTGTAGAAGCGCCCGGTGATCGGATCGATGCCGTTGGCTGTATTGGCCCCCGCGCTGGTGATGCCCACAACGCCTGTGTACGCCAACGCACCGCCATCGAACACCCAGAGCGACTCTCCCTCCTCGTTCGAAACTCGCATCACCATCCGGTCAGACTCAACGTCTGGTATCGCGTCCGCAAGGCTTTGGGGACCCGGGAAAGCTTGCTCTGTTGATGGCTGGCCATTCAGATCGAAATTGATCTTGACTACCTGGCCGGTTCCGCCCGAGGCGGAACATGCCACATAAACGCCGGCCCCCAGTCTCGCTTGGAACACGCCCAACTGGTAAGACGTGTCCGCCAAGGCTGGAAGCTGGTTGTTCCCGCAAGCCTGGATGCGGTAGTTGTAGTCCTGCCTTCCTGTGACCGTGTCCCATTGCGTCAGCCACACGACGTTGAAGTTGCGTTCCAGGGGCGGGGGACGGATCAGATCCTCCGAAATCATCAATAGCTTGGGCGGCAGCCCGGTGAGTTCAGAGGGAACAAAGCTCATCCCTTTGAGCGTCGGCGTCGCGGTGGGGGCCTGTGGGAGGCACGCGCTCGAAGTGCAAGCATTGGAGAGGGGGTCCTCTGGATCGACCTGGACGTTGATCAGCTCCCGGTCGTAGATCTGCTTGACGGCAAGCGTGGCCCCATCGAGGGAAGTGATACCTCCCCAGCTGCCTCCATTTCGAAATGCCAGATAGATGGTTCCCGACGATGGATCCAGCGCATGGATCCATTCCTGCGGTGCAGCCTGCGGCCCGCTTGCGAACGCCTCGGGCGGGAAAACCTTCTCGAGGAGACGCACGCGTCGGTCGAGGTCGAAGATGCGTCCGACGGTTTCGCCGGTGTCTCTGGTGAAGAACTGATAAGCCCGCCTGGCCGGCGAATTGAAGATCAGGCTGTAGCTCGCAAGACTGGGGTTCGTGGCCCCCGTGAAGGACACGTCGAGCGTGCCAACGCGCTCAACATCCTTCTCCACCGCACCGGCCGGACCACCGATCAAACCCACGACAAGGAGCGCCGCGAGCAGCGCCCAGATGGCGGCGGCGATCTTGCTGAGACGGCTCCTGTTACGTTCTGCTGTCATGGCTCTCTAAGGTGGACAGCACGGTGGGCGCAGGGAGTTCCCCCCAACGCCCACCGAGATGTCGTGTCCAGTTTATCCCGGACGATGCCTTTTCTCCTAGCGCACCTCTCCTAGAAGGTGACGATCATGCCCTCGACCTGGAACTGCGTCGTGGCCTGCGTGATGCCGCAGTTCCCACCGCCGCTCACCCCGCGCGAGGACGTGAACCCCACGACCGTCGCACCAGCACCTCCGGAAGGTGTGGAGGAGGTAACGGTGCCCTGGAGCGGCAGGATCGTGGCCGCGCTTTGGGACCAGCCGAAGGTGGCCACTGTCACCAGCGAGTTGTCGCCGGCCGTGAAGGTGCTAACGCCAGTACCCTCGGACGACCCGCAATACGCGCCAAGATCGCTGGGGTCGCCGGGCAACAGTTGGCCGCGCGAATCGAACACACAGCCTTCTCCGCCGACGCTGGAAGCGCAGAATGAGGCAGGCACGTTCAGATCTGGGCCGGCCCTGAAGCTGAACGGTCCGTTCGCGCCCGGACCGACGCCCGGCCAGTAGAGACCCTGGTTGATCGTCGGCGGCAGAACGGGCGTCAGCGTGTCCGTGTGGTAGGTGCACGTGGGGTTAGTGAAGCCCCGTGCCTCGTTGCACACGTAGCCGATCCCTTCCAGCACTGCCACCGTCACCGGGTTGGGACAGCTGGCGATATCGCCGGGTTCGCAGTGAGAGGCCTGGGCCGGCATCACGCCCGCGAGGCCGAGCGTGAGCGTGATGGCTGCCGCGAAGCCGATCGTCCGTCGCATGTAGTGCCTCCTTGCTCTGTGGTGCAGCGCCGCTTCGCGCTCACCACCCCATGGCTCCTGACGTACGATTAGGCGCGCGCGGCCCGAATCCCTGCCGGCCTGGGGTCTTTTTCCGAGGTTGCGGTCAGGTTTCCGGATTGTCCGGGACGTCGGTTACGAGCCCCGCCGGGCGCGCCGGGCGCGCGAGCCGCCTTTGGCTGCGTCGGCCGCGGCCATGGACCGGGCGACGGCGGCCATCGGGCCCAGGTAGGCGTCGAGGACCCCCGCCTCCCGGATCTCGGCGGCCGGACCACCGGCGGTGATCTCTCCGCGCTGCATCAGGTAGACGCGGTCGGCGAGCGCCAGGGTCACGGGGGCGTTCTGCTCGACGATCAGGACAGTCTTCCCGTCGGCGCGGATCTGCTTGACGATCTCGAACACCGTGTCCACCATGACCGGCGCGAGGCCGAGAGCGGCCTCGTCGATGATCAGCAGCTTCGGGCCGGACATCAGCGCGCGCCCGATCGCCAGCATCTGCTGCTCGCCCCCCGAAAGGGTGCCCGCCAGCTGGGAACGGCGCTCCCCAAGCACCGGGAAGTAGCCGAGGACGCGCTCGAGGCCCTCGCGTACGGCCGAAGGCTTGTCGCGTTGGGCCCACGAGCCGAGCCTCAGGTTCTCCTCGACGCTCAGGGCGGGGAAGACCCGCCGGCCTTCCGGGACGTGGGCGATGCCCATGGCGACGATCCGCCCGGGGTCAGCGCCGCCGATCTCGTCGCCTGCGAAGGTGATCGAACCGCTCCAAGGCTTCAGCAGGCCCGAGATCGTCGACAAGGTCGTGGTCTTGCCGGCGCCGTTGGGCCCCAGCACCGCCACGATCTCGCCCTCCTCGACGTCGATCGAGATGCCGTGCAGGGCGGGAACGGTTCCGTAGCCGACGCGAAGGTCAGTGACCCGCAACAACGGCATCGCTGGCCTCCTTCCCGACGCTCCCGAGGTACGCCGCGATCACGTCCGGGTGCTTGGCGACCTCGCCCGGCTCGCCGTGCGTGAGTAGCTGGCCGAAGTTGAGCACATATATGTAGTCGCAGGTCGACAGCATCAGCGGGACGTGATGCTCGATCATCAGGATCGTGACTCCGAAATGCGCGGCGATCTGCTTGAGGGTCTCGCCGAGGGTGTCCGCCTCTTGCGGGCTCACGCCGGCCGCCGGCTCGTCGAGCAGCAACAGCTCGGGCCCGGTCACCAGCGCGCACCCCAGCTCGACCAGCTTCGCGCGACCGTGGGGGAGCGAGGCGACCTTCTCGCCGACGATGTCGTCCAGCCCGAGCAGCTTGATGGCGGCGCGCGCGCGATGGTGCAGCCGCCGCTCCTCGCGTAGCACCGTGCCCGTGCGCGCGACGCCCTCGAGCGCACCGTATCCGGCGACCAGATGCTGGGCGATCATGAAGTTGTCGAAGACCGTCTCTTGCTTGACCAAGCCGACGTGCTGGAACGTGCGACCAAGGCCCATCGCCGCGCGCGTGTGCGGTGCCATGCTCAAGATGCTGCGACCTCGGATGCTGATGTCGCCTTCATTCGGGGTCAGGAAACCCGAGATGCAGTTGAGCATGGTCGTCTTGCCCGAGCCGTTCGGCCCCATGATCCCGATCAGCTCGCCCTCGCGGACCTCGAGGCTGACCCCGTCGAGCGCGCGCACCCCTCCGAAGCGGATGGCGAGGTTCTCGACCGACAGCAGGGGACCGCTGCCGCTCGCCGTCCTGGCCGCGCGCTTGAACGTGAGCGTTCCGGCCTGCGCCAACGCTGCGGCCGGATCGCCGATCCCTGCCGCCGCGCGACCGGCCTCCACGACCGGCGCATGCCCGCGGCGCGCACTCAGCTTGAACAGCTGCATGATCAGGACCTGCGACAGCACCGTGAGCACCGCGAGCCCGATCAGGATCGTGGGAAGGATGGTCAGCCTCCATCCGAGCAGACCGAGCAGCCCTATCACCCCGGCCGGCACGCCGATCGCCGCCGCGATCGAGATCACCTGCACGGCGATGAACCCAAGGAAGTAGACGAAGCCGCGGTGCAGTAGCTCGCGCGCGACGTGGCCCAACTCGCGGCCCTGCGCGGCGATCCCACCCGGATATCGCAACAGGGTCACGACCAACAGCAACGCTCCTAGAACGGGGCCCGCGGTGTTCAGGAAGTCGAGCAAGCTGTTGAACATGATCGGGAACGCTGCGCCGATCGATGTTCCGAGACGGGATCCCAGCCCTCCAAGGACGCCGAAGACGAGGAACTGGATGGAGAAGATGAATTCGAACGACTCGTTGGAGACATCCTCCACCAGGGTGCCGAACAGCGCACCGCCGAGCCCCGCGTAGAAGCCGGAGATCGCGAACGCGAGCAGCTTGTAGCGGGCGACGGGGATGCCGAACGATGCCGCGACCTGCTCGTCTTGGCGCAACGCGTAGAACGCGCGTCCCGCCCGACTCCGGGTCAGGTTGCGGTCGACGATCCAGATCACCAGGATCACCGACAGCACCATGATCAAGAAGATGCTGTCGTTCTGGGTCGAGACTCCGAAGAACTCCGGCCTGGTGATGGAGATGCCTGCCGCCCCGCCGCCGATGGACTCGGTCCGGAACACGGTGCGGTTCATGACGAACTGAAACCCCAGGGTCAGGATCGCGAGGTTGAGGCCGCGAACCCGCAGCGCCGGGAACCCGATCAGGAGCGCGATGGCGGCGGTCATCAGGCCGGCGAGCGGGAGGGACACCAGCCAGGGCATCCCGAACGAGGAGGTGAGGTGCCCGATCGAGTAGGCCCCGCTGCCGAACAGGACGGCCTGGGCGAGCGAGATCTGCCCCGCGTAGCCGACCAGCACGTTGATCGACAGGCCCACCATCGCCGAGCACAACGCCCAGCCGATCGAGAACGCGTTGTCCTGAACGAAGGACTTGACCGGTGGGACGCCCAGAAACAGGAACGCCAGTCCGGTCGCGATTGCGAGAGACCGGATCCGGCGGACCCACATCCGACGAACGGCCTCTCGCCGCAAGGTGACGAGGGAATCGTCGTCGAGCGTCGCCACCGCGCTCATGCCTCAGATCCCAGCAGGCCACGCGGGCGGACGAGCAGCACGAACGTCAATGCGGCGAAGACCATCACGAACTCGGCTCCGGGGATCGTGTCGCCGGCGTAGAACTTACCGAGGTTCTGGATGATCCCGATCGTGATGCCTCCGACGAACGCCCCGGGCAGGCTCGTCAGGCCCCCGACCAAGGCCGCGGCGAGCGACGGGATGAACAAGCTCGTCGTGATGAAGAACGGCGTGAACGCGCCGATCGTCGGCACCAGGATGATGCCGGCCAGTGCGGTTAACACCGCGCCCGACGCCCAGGTGAAGATCGACACCTGATTGAACGGCAGACCCATCAACCGCAGAGCGGTCTGATCCTGGGCTGCGGCCAGGACACCAAGGCCGAACAGCGTCCTCTTGAAGAACAGGTAGAGCCCGATCCCAAGCCCGACCGTGGTGAACATGGCCAGGAGCCGGCCCCAAGGGAACGGCGTCGCTCCGAGGACGAACGCCTCGCCGGCGATCAGGTTGGGAAGCTGATGCGGATCCGGCCCGAACATCGGGATCTGCGATGCCCCGATGAAGGTTGCGATGCCCAGGGTCGCCACCGTCACCGTCAATCGGGGGGCGCCGGCGAGCGGTCGGAGCACGACCTCGGTGGCGGCGCCGAGCACCATCGCGAAGAGCAGCCCCCCCACGACGGCGATCAATACGGGGACACCGTTCTCGGTCTGGAGCCATACGATGTAGATCGCGAGCGTCCCGATCTCGGCCTGTGCGAAGTTCAGAACGCGGGTCGCCTTGTAGACCAGAACGATGCCGAGCGCGATCAGCCCGTAGGTAGCACCCTCGGATATGCCTGCGAGGACGGCGTTGAGGAGGCGATCCATGACTCGCTGCTAGCCGCCGGCCTTCAGACCTGGTCCACGCAGTCGCCGATCTGCTTCCAGACCCCGCGGCTCGAGACCAGCTCGAAGATGTTCACTCGCCATGCGCCCTTTCGAGCCTCCGTGCGCGTGAAGTCACCGGCGCAGCCGGGTGAAACCACCTTGGCATCCTCCTTGTACGTCTTGAGGAGGGTCCAGAGCTTGGTCCGTGTCGGTTTCTCGCCGGCTGTGAGAAGGATGCGATGCAAAGCCTTCGCACCCAGGTACGAGGCGTAGTCGAAGTCGTCGGCGGGAGGATCCTGCTCGGGCGAGTATTTCTTGAAGATGCGCAAGAACTCCTGGATGTCGCTGTACCAGGGGAGATTCTTGTGCTGGCTGATCTCCTCGTCCTTGTAGGTCGTGCATTCACATGCCGGGTTGAAGTGATGGAACACGATCGCCTTCGAGTTCTTCAGCGCAGCGGCGACGATGTTGAATCCGGCCACGGGGCTCACGGCCGTCCAGGTGGGGCTGTACCCCGCCGGCTTCTGGGTGAGCATCTTGGTCCAGATGGTCGGCGTGGTGAAGTTGTTGATGACCCTCACGTTCTTGTCTTGCAACTCGAAGAAGACGCTCTGGAAGTTGCTCTCGTCCTTCTGCACGGCTGTGTTGACGACCACCTCGCCGCCGAGCTTCGTAATCTCCTTGACGAACGAGTCGGCGCCCGCGTCGAAGTACGGCGAGTTCACCTTGACGACACCGTACTTGACGTCCTTGCCGAACCTACCGATCAGGTATTGCGCGAGCAGCTCGTGCTGATACTCGTACGTCGGCCCCACGTGCACGTCGTAGACGGTGTTGCCGAGGTCCTTGTCGCTGGTCGGGCCGTGGAAGTACGGAAGGCGGTTGCGCTCGGCCCACTTGGCGACCGACACGATCTGGTCGGTCCCGGCCGCGCCCACGTAGAAGAACGCGCCCGCGCGCTTGCACTTCTCGACCGCACGGCGCGCGCCGGCAGGGTTGTATTCATCGTTGTAAGCGAGGAAGCGAACCTTCCGTCCGTAGATCCCGCCCAGCTCTGCGTTGACGTAGTTGAAATAGAACTGGCCGAAACGGTCTTCGTCGTGGGGGATCGGCGCGGCGCCGGTGATCGGCACGTGTCCGCAGATCGTGATCTGTTGGTTCGTCACGCCCTCGGTCTCGTTCTCGAAGAGGCCGCCGCCGCCATCGATCGGGCCGCCGGTCGCGGTCGGGTCGATGGTGGGCAGCCCTGCATCGGGACCTTCTTCCACACCGCCAAGGCCGTCATCGACGCCGACACCATCCGTGGGACCGGCGTCGTCGACGAAGCCGTCTTCGATCCGCTCGCCGGCGACGATGGTCACCGGGACCTTCAAACCGCACGAGCTCACGACCAGCGCGAGTATCGCGATGACAAAACTGGCTCTCTTCACCGAGGATCCACCTCCGGGCAGAAGCGGCGGGCTCCCGAAACGCTGCTCCGTTGTCGTGCTGCGACGAGTCCGGGCATCTCACCCAGACACCCTGACTCGGGATTCACCATATCAATTCGCTCCCATCGGGCGCTTCCCTGCCACGATCCGGTCTCCATCGCGCCGGGTACGTCCGGTTCCGCCGGTTCGGGGGGAAGGTCAGGGCTTGCAGATGCGGCAGGGGGCAAGGCCCTCCCGGTCCGCCTCGTCCTTCGGGATGCTGCGAAGGTGGTCGGCCCGCTGGACCAGGCGGCACTCCTCCCGGTGGAAGCTGCTCGCGCCCCGGGCGACCATCACGATCGTGTGACCGTTGGTCGACGGAAGACCGCCTGAGGCGAAGGCCTGACGGGTCATGGCTTCTGCGAGCTGCTCGATACTGTCGCGCATGCCGCGGAGCTCGACCCGGAAGTCGGCCTGGACCGCAAGTATCACGTGAACGGCCACCGCGATGCCGCCCAACGCCAGCAATCCGACCCCGAGAAGGCCGCCCGAGATGATGTAGGGGGTCTGAGCCGCGGGAACGGCGGTCGTCGCCGCGCCGTTGTAGCCCAAGTACATGATGACGGCTCCCGCTGCCACCAGGGCGATGCCCAGGTACAGGGCGAGTCGGGCAGGCCGGTGTGCGGGATCTGGCCCCTCGAGCTGAGTTTCGGTCGTGGTCGCGGTCGTGTCGTCCATGGCGAGTCTCGGGCTGGGTCGGCGTCCGGATAGCGGCGGGATGCTAACGCGGCAGGGGCCGCGTACACAAAGCCGCGATGCTTCGGTATTCGACACCTCGTTCCCCGACCCCTGCTGCCCGCGGTCAACGACCTGCTGCGGTCAGCGAAGGGAGCGCATCACGATGCCGGTCTTCGGCTTCGGGAGGAAATAGGTGGACTTCTGGGGCATCGCTTCGCCGGCCTCGGCCACGGCGAGGACCGCGCCGAACGGCGCTGGAGCGAGCAAGAACGCCGCGTCCGCCGTCCCGGCAGCCAGCTCGGCGGCTGCCTCGTGCGCGTGGTGGACGAACCGGGGGGTCACGCCGCCCAAGAGCTGCTCGAACACCCAGGCGTGCAGGACCGAGACGTCGAGGTCGCGCCATGCCTCAGACCGGTCCGCCGGCATCGCCGCGCGCTCGGCGGCCGCATCTGTCACCGTCAGCCACCACGCGCCGTCCCGGGCGAGCAGCGCGAACGTCCGCCCCTCGCGCGCGCCCCGGCCCGCGACCTGCTCGGCCAAAGTGTCCGGATCGGCTTCCCCGGCGGGTTCGATCGTGAAAGCGCCGGTCAGGCGTTCCCGGATGGTGGCGGCGTCGACGCCGGCCAAGAGCCGGTGGATCGGCAACAGCGCCGGGCCGTTGCGGTCCGCATCCACGAGCAGCATCAACTGACCGTCCCAGGGTCCGGCACCTGCAGCCCGGCGCTGCTCGTCTCGGTACCGCTGCGCGGTCCGGTGGCGGTGATGACCGTCGGCGATCACCACGCGCACATCCGACAGCGCCTTGGTGACCGTGGCGATGTCGTCCGGGTCGTCCATCCGCCACAGGAGTTGTTCGCCGTCCTCATCGGCGAACCGCAACACGGGGTCGGAGGCGGTCGCGGCATCGATAGCCTCAGCCGCGGCGGCGTGCGCGGCGCCGTAGACGCAGAAGATCGTGTCCAGGTTGGTGGCCGCTGCCCTGAGCAGCGCCAGCCGGTCGTCCACGATCTCGTCGTACGTCCGCTCGTGGGGGAGCACCCCGCCGGCGGACGGGTCGTCCAACCCGACTGCGGCGAGGATCCCGCGCTGGACGCGAGGAGTGCCGCCGAGGCGGTAGTGCTGCTCGTAGATATAGAAGGCATCGTTCGCCTCCTCACGAAGCACGCCCGCGGCTTCCCAGGCGTCGAGCAGCGCACGCGCACGCACATACTTGTTGGCGCGCTCGTCATCACCGGGTTCGTCCCGCCCGAGCACCAGCCGAACGACGTTGTAGGGGCTCGCAGCCTCGAGCGCGTCGCGGTCCGCTTCGGAGATCACGTCGTAGGGAGGTGCCATGACCCGGGCCAGGTCGCCGACCGCGCCGGGGTCGAAGACGATCCCTCTGAAGGGTGCGATGTCGACCACGCGTGCTGTATAGCATCCGTGACGGAGGTGGGCGAATGATGGCGTGCGCGGCTTGGGGGGTGCGGTGATCCTCGCCCAGGCGTTCCAGCGGTTCGTCTTCGACCTCGACGGTGTGGTCTGGCGAGGAAACGATCCGATCGCCGGCGCACCCGAGACGGTGCGTGCGATCCGGGACGCAGGCAAGCGTGTGTGCTTCGTGACCAACAACTCCAGCGAGACGCACGAGACCTACCTCAAGAAACTCGGCGACGTAGGGGCGGGCAGCTCCATCGAAGAGATCGTCTCGAGCGCCGACGCGACCGCCCGGCTGCTCGAGCGGACGATCCCGGGGATCCGAGGGCGACTCGCCTACGTCATCGGTGGCCAAGGCTTGCGCGACGCCGTGGTCGGGACCGGCGCGCGCCTCGCCTCGGAGGTCGAGGCGACCGACGCCTCCCTGGTGGTGGTCGGCTGGGATCGCGACCTCACCTACGAGAAGCTCCGGGTTGCGACGCTCGCCATCCGCGCGGGGGGCATCTTCGTCGCCAGCAACACCGATGCCACTTATCCCACGCCCGAGGGGATGTGGCCCGGTGGCGGCGCCATCGTCGCCGCGCTGCGGACCGCGACCGGGATCGAGCCGGTGGTGGCCGGGAAGCCCGAGCCGATCCTGCTGGAGGTCGCTGCCGACCGGCTCGGGGGGACACCGGCTTTGGTGATCGGCGACCGGGTCGAGACCGATGTGGCGGCTGCGCACGCGGTGGGCTGGCCCAGTGCCCTGGTTCTGACGGGCGCCTCCGGCGTCCCCGAACTGGCCGCCTCGCCGCACCAGCCCGACTACATCCTCGGGTCGCTCGGCGAGCTGCTCGAGGACCGGCCGCATCCGTTCACCAGGCCGGGATCGGGCCCCGACCTGCCCGAGATCGCGACGATGCTGCACGCCGGGGGGCTGATGTCGGGCGCCGCGCGCGAGCGGCTCGGCCGGACCCTGGTGGCCGAGGTCGATCGGAGACCCATCGGCACCGCGGCGTGGGAGCCGCTGGAAGGGTCGCGGGCGCTCCTGCGCTCGGTCGCGGTTCACGCCGATCGCCGGACGGCCGGGGTCGGCACGGTCGTGGTCGCCGCGGCGCTACGCCATGCCTACGAGCATGGTGTCCGTGACGTCTGGCTGGCGACCGAGACGGCGGAGGCCTTCTTCGCCGCGCGCGGCTTCCGGCGCGTCGATCGCGATCAGGCGCCCGAGAGCGTGCTCGAGCATCCACAGGTGCAACGCGAGTGCTCGGTCACCGCGGCCATCATGCACGCGGTGCTGCCTGGCTAGAGATACTCCGCGCGCGGAGGAGCCCTGCGCGGGCGCAGGATCAACAGCAGCACCATCCCGGCGACGAATCCACCGATGTGCGCTAAGTACGCCACGGCGCCGACGTCACCGCTGACCGACCCGAACTGCTGGAAGACCTGCAGCAGGAACCAGAGGCCGAGTACCACCACGGCCGGCAGTTCGATCCAGGTGATGAAGAAGAAGAACACCAGAGTGGTCACGCGCGCGTGGGGAAACAGCAACAGGTAGGCGCCGAGCACACCGGCGATCGCACCGCTGGCCCCGAGCAGCGGGATAGCCGAGGTTGAAGACACAAGGGCGTGCGCGTACACCGCCGCGATCCCGGCGAGCAGGTAGAAGACGACGAATCTTCCGCGGCCGAGCCGGTCCTCGATGTTGTTTCCGAACACCCATAGGAACAGCATGTTGAAGAAGATATGGGCCGGGCCTCCGTGCATAAACATCGAGACGATGATCGACGTCCACACGTTCTTATCCGGGCATAGCGCGCCCTCGACGGTGGCCACATCACGGAGCTGCATCGCGCCGGCGCGATCGGTTGACCGCAGGTTCCCACCTCGCACGCCATCGAGGACCAACTCGCCCTCCGTGATCTCGTACGGGATGGCGGCGTGACAGATCGCGAATACGGTCTGCTCGTTGACTGATCCGAAGGATGGCTGCCAGAAGAAGTAGACCAACGCGTTGATCCCGATGAGGAGCGGGACGATGATCGCCGGGCGCGACGTCGGGTTGTGGTCCCGGATCGGGATCATCGGATCAGAAGATCTTGCGCAAGAGCAGCAGGTCGCTGACGGGTGCGTCGATGCGGACCTTTCCGGTGAAGAACGCGGACCCCACCCCCATGCGTCCCTCGATCAAGGCGATCAGATCGTCGGATCGCGCGGTGATGCGCGCGTCGGCTGCCTCGGTGGTCGATGTCTCACGCAGGCCGTTGAGCTTGCCGTCCTTGAGCTGCGCCCAGAACGCGGTGTCGAGGTCGGTGATGACACACAGGATCGATCGATCGGGCACCATCCCCGGATCCGGGTTCGCGTCTTGGAGCTTCTTGCCCAGCGAGCGGATCGCCTTCTCGACCTGCTTCGGCGTCGCCACGGAAGCCGAGGATAGCATCGCCCCCCGCCGGGCAGGGCGAGGCTGCGGGAAGCGGCCCGCGGCCCGGCGTATAGTTGTGCGGATGGATCCCATCCTGTCCGACGAGGAGCTCGACGCGCTCGGGGAGCAGCCGCTTGAGGATCGGGCGGCACGGCTCGAGGCGGTCGAGCTGGAGCTGCGTGCCGCGCTGGACGACGCCGCACCGGCGTGAGCGTGACCGCGCGCGCGATGCCGGCGCGACGATTCGCCTCCCGAGGCGGTGAGAAGCTCGATGCCGCGCTCGACGATTTCGACCTGGCGGTCGCGGGGCAGCGCGCGCTCGACGCCGGCGCATCCACGGGGGGTTTCACCGACTGCCTGCTCTCACGCGGTGCGAGCAGCGTCATCGCGGTCGACGTCGCATACGGACAGCTCGATTGGCGGCTACGGACCGATGAGCGCGTGACGGTGCTCGAACGTTCGAACGTACGGACCCTCACGCGAGAGGCGATCGGCGAGCCGGTGGATGTGATCGTTGCCGATCTGGCCTTCATCTCGCTGCGCGCGGTCGGGGAGACGTTCATGTCGCTATCGGTTCCATCGGCCGACCTGGTGCTGCTCGTCAAGCCCCAGTTCGAGTTGCCCAAGGCCGAGGTTCCTCACGGGGGCGTGGTCCGCGAGGCCGGCGCCTGGGCGCGCGCGATCGAGCTGGTCGTGGAGGCCTACCGCGGCCTGGGTTGTGGACTCGCCGGGGTGACCGCGTCACCACTGCGCGGCCCGAAGGGCAACCGAGAGTTCTTCGTCCATCTGCGGCGCGGAGGAGAGGACGTGGCACCGGATCCGATCCCGGCTGCGATCGAGGCGGCGCCGTGAAGCGCGTCGGGATCGTGATGCACGGCAGCAAGACGGCAGCCGTTGAGGTCGGCCGGCGACTGGCGCAGCGCCTCCTCGACCGGGGACTCGAGGTCCAGGCCTCGGTTGCCGATGCGGCACGCCTGGAGGTGGCCGAGGTCGTTGCGGCGGAAACCTTCCCCGAGGGCGCCGACCTGGTTTTCTCTCTTGGTGGCGATGGGACGCTGCTGCGCGCCGCCGAGCAAGTGTTCCGGCATGGCATCCCGCTGCTCGGCGTCAATCTCGGACATCTCGGTTTCCTCTCCGAGCTCGAACGTGCCGAGCTGGAGGAGGGGTTGGTACGCGTCCTGGACGACGGGTTCGAGGTGGAGGAGCGCAGCGTGCTGCGCGGGACGATCTCGGATCAGGGCCGGACTTCGCATGTCTTCGCCCTCAACGACATCATCATCGCGAAGGTGGAGATCGGGCGCGCCGTACGCCTGGCGGTGTCGGTAGCGGGAGAACCGCTGGTGACGTGGTCCACCGACGGCGTGATCGTGTCCACCTCGACGGGCTCGACCGCGTATTCGTTCTCGGCGGGGGGCCCGATCCTGTCGCCGCGGGTCGACGCGATGCTGGTCACGCCGGTGGCGCCACATGGTTTGTTCGACCGGACCATCGTCGTGGCGCCGGATGAGGAGATCGGGGTTCGCGTCCTGCCCGAGCAGGTCGCCGTGTCCCTGTCGGCCGATGGAGGCCCGGCGCTCCCGCTATCCTCCGAGGCCGAGGTCCACGTCACGGTCGGCGGTCGCGTGCGGCTTGCCAAGATAGAGCCTGCGCCGTTCTGGCGCCTGGTCCGCGAGAAGTTCCACCTGCCGCCGGGCGAGTGAGGAGGCGATGATCGAGCGATCCGGCACCGCCGAGCGCCGGAGCAAGCGGCGATTCTTCCGTCGGGAGCGCGATGGGATCCGTGGGGCCGCGCGCGTTGACCTGCGGACCAAAGACCTGCTGCTGAGGCTCCGCCCGGGTGACATCGCGATCATCGCACACGAGGACCTCGACCAGGTCGCCGCGGAAGGGCTGGTCGAGCGCGGCGCTGCTGCGGTCATCAACGCGCATCGGTCCATCACCGGCCGGTATCCCAACGCCGGGCCGTTGGTGCTCGCGCGCGCGCGCATCCCGCTGATCGATGCGGCCGGTGATCAGCTGCTCGAGCAGGTACGCGACGGGGAGGAGCTGCTCGTCAAAGGGGCGGGCGTCTGGTCGGGGGACCGGCACATCGCGCAAGGGATCCTGCTCGACGGCGAGCAGCTCGACCGGGTCATGGAGGAGGCGTCCGATGCGATCGGCGTCGAGCTGGAGAGGTTCGTTCGCAACACCATGGAGTATCTCACGGCTGAGCGCGATCTGGTGCTTCACGGCGGGCGTATCCCGGTCCTCCGGACCCGGATCACCGGACGCCACGCCGTGGTCGTGATCCGTGGTGCTCAGTATCGCGAGGACCTGCGGACGCTCCGCGGGTACATCAACGATATCGATCCCGTGTTGATCGCGGTCGATGGTGCCGCCGACGCGCTGCTCGAGGAAGGATACAAGCCCGCCATCGTGATCGGGGACATGGATTCGATCTCCAACGATGCGCTGACGTGCGGCGCGGAAGTGGTCGTCCACGCTTATCCCGACGGGCACGCGCCGGGGCTGGATCGGACCGAGGCCCTCGGCCTGGATGCGCACGTCTTCCCGAGCGCGGGCACCAGTGAGGACATCGCGTTGCTGCTCGCATACGGATCGGGCGCCGATCTGATCGTGGCCGTTGGGGCGCACGACAACCTGGTGGAGTTCCTCGACAAGGGACGCAGCGGCATGGCATCGACCTTCGTGGTTCGGCTCAAGGTCGGTGCGAAGCTTGTGGACGCCAAAGGTGTCAACCGTCTCTACACCTCCCGTGTGCGCACATCGGACATGGTCATCCTGGTTGCCGCGGCGGCCGCGGCCATGATGGCGGTTGTGTTCGCGTCGCCGGCTCTCCGTTTGTTCGTCCGCCTGACCGCCGACTGGTTCCGGTCGCTTTTCTGATGCTCAATCTCCGCTATCACATCGTGTCGCTGGTAGCCGTCTTTCTTGCGTTGGCGCTCGGCATCTTGATCGGGACGACCGTGCTCGAGGAGGGTGTCGTCTCGCTGCTCGAAGCGGAACGCGACCAGCTCGCCGGGCACCGGGACCGGCTCGCCGAGGAGAGCGAGGCGCTGAGTAACGAGCTGGATCTGTGGGAACGGTTCGGCCACACGATCGTCCCTGACGTGACGAGGGGGCGGCTCCAAGACCGGTCGGTGATGCTGCTGGTCCAAGCCGGCACCGAGGGGGATCTGATCGACCAGGTGCTCACCGCGCTCGAACACGCCGGGGCGACGATGGCCGGCCGTATCACCTTCACCGAGAAGTGGGCGCTGCGCGACGAACCCGCGCGCGAGCAGCTAGCACTGGTCCTTGGAACCTCGACCGCCGAGGCCGACGCCCTGCGGGGGGAGGCGGCCGCCCGTCTGGCCGGCCGGCTCGCCGCCGGCGGTGATCCCGCCCAGCAGACCGACCTGCTGCAGTCCCTGGTCCGGAACGGCTTCGTCGATCTGGACGACGTCGAGGAAGAGGATTTCCCGCCGTCGGAAACGCTCGGCGTCTTGATCTCGGCGGCGGAGCCGGCGGCGATGCCCCCGCGCGACACGTTCGTGCTGCCTTTCCTGCAGGCCCTCCAGGATCGATTCCGCATGGTCGTCGTCGAGCCGCTGAACGCTGTGGACCCGATCACGGTCACGATCCGCCGTGACGACGTGCTGGGAAACTCCATCTCGACCGTCGATCATGCCGACACCTTGCTCGGGGAGCTGTCGATGATCGTGGCCCTCGCCGATGCCGCGCAGGGCGAGCGGGCTCGCCACTGGGGCGTGAGGGAAGGGGCCGCGGCGATCATCCCATCCGTGGACCGGTGAGTGTTGCCGCGATCATCCCCGCCCGGAACGAGGCCGACCGCATCTCCTCGACGGTCGAGGCGCTGAGGGGCATCGCGGAGATCGCGGAATGCATCGTGGTTGATGACGGCTCCTCGGACGCGACTGGTGTCCGTGCGGCCGCGGCAGGCGCGCGCCTGATCCGCTCCGATCGTCGTCGCGGCAAGGGCGGCGCGCTGGCCGCCGGCGTGGCTCGCACCGACGCCGACGTGCTCCTTTTCATCGACGCGGACCTCGAGCAGGCGGCCGCGAGGGCGGTCGTGCTGCTCGAACCGGTGCTGGACGGCCGGCTGGACATGGCCATCGCGGCACCGCCCCCCGGCGCGCCAAGCGGGTTCGGCCTCGTCGAGGGACTGGCTCGCGTCTCGATCCGCGCGATGACCGGCCGGCGGATGGCGAGGCCGTTATCGGGGCAGCGGGCGCTGCATCGGCGGGTGCTGGAGGCCGCGCACTGGCCGATCGCCGGGTTCGGCGTCGAGACGGGGCTGACCATCGACGCACTGCGGGCCGGCCTGCGTGTGGATGAGGTCCCGATGCCGGTCGAGCATCGGCTGACCGGTCGAACCCCGGCCGGGTTCGCACATCGCGCCCGGCAGGGCTTCGACGTGCTGAGGGTTTCGTTGTCTCGCGGGGTACGCTTCGGGTCGAGATGACCGTCACGCTGCTGTGGGTCGCCACCTTCGCCGTCGGAGCGTTCGCGACGAGGTGGCTTGTCACGCAGATGGTCGCGCGCGCGCCCTTGCGTCGCCGCAACCATCGCGGCCTCGAGCTGCCAACCGCGATGGGGGCCGCCGTGGTGATGGGGATCATGGCGGGGCTGGCACTCATCGCGGCGCTGCGCGCGCTGACCGGTCCGTCGTCGCCCCGCCTGGTCGAGACGGCGACGGTGGGCTTGGTCGCGATGACGGCGATGGGAGGGTTCGCCCTGCTCGGCCTGTGGGACGACCTCGCCGGAGGAGGCCGCGGCTGGAGGACCCATCTGCGGTCGTTGCGCAACGGGCAACCCACCGGCGGAGTCTTGAAGCTCCTGGGCGGGATCACCCTCGGGTTGATCGTGGTCGCGCCGTTCGGCGACACGATCTGGTGGACCCTTGTCGACGGGGCGATCGTCGCGATGTCCGCGAACCTGCTCAATCTGGCCGACGCGCGGCCGGGGCGCGCGTGCAAGCTCTACGTTCTGGCGGCGGTCCCGATGCTGATCGTCGGGGGGCCGACGGCTCCGGTCCTGATGGCCGGGCTCGGGGCCGTGGCGGCGTTCCTGCCGCTTGATCTACGCGAACGAGCGATGTTGGGTGATACCGGCGCGAACGCGCTCGGAGCCCTGGTCGGTGTCGGGGTGATCGGCGCCGGCTCTGATCTTGCCAGGGCGCTCGCCCTGATCGCGCTGGTCGTGTCGCACGTGCTCGCCGAACGGCCCGGATTCACCGAGTTGATCGAACGTTCGCCACTTCGCCGGGCGGATCTGGCCGGCCGGGTCCCCTGAGCGCCGAGTTCCTGGTCTCGTACCTCTGAGTCTGTTAGATTGAGGCCCCGTAGGCAGACACGACCTGCGGGGGTTTTTTTTGTGGCGAAGTACATCTTCGTAACCGGTGGCGTTTCCTCTTCTCTCGGCAAGGGCCTCACGGCCGCATCCCTCGGACGGCTCCTGAAGGCGCGCGGCCTCCGCGTGGTTATGCAGAAGCTCGATCCGTACATCAACGTGGACCCCGGCACGATGAACCCCTTCCAGCACGGCGAGGTGTTCGTCACCGATGACGGCGCCGAGACCGACCTTGATCTTGGCCACTACGAACGATTCATCGACGAGAGCCTGACGCGCGATTCGAGCGTGACCACCGGCAGCGTTTACTCGGCGGTCATCGCGCGCGAACGCCGCGGAGAGTTCCTGGGAGCAACCGTCCAGGTGATCCCGCACATCACAGAGGAGATCAAGAGCCGGGTCCGCAGGCTGGCGACCGACGACGTCGACATCGTGATCACCGAGGTCGGCGGCACGGTGGGGGATATCGAGAGCCTGCCCTACCTCGAGGCGCTCAGGCAGTTCCGCCACGACGTCGGGCGGGACAACGTGTTCTACCTGCACGTTTCGTTGGTCCCCTACATCGGGCCCGCGGGCGAGCTGAAGACCAAGCCGACCCAGCACTCCGTCGCCGAGCTCCGCTCGATCGGTATCCAGCCCGACGCGATCGTCTGCCGGAGCGACCGCCCGATCTCGACGAGCCTGAAGAAGAAGATCGCGCAGTTCTGTGACGTCGACCTCGAGGGGATCGTCGCGGCAGTGGACGCGAGCAGCATCTATGAGATTCCCCTGGTGCTGCGAGAAGAAGGCCTCGACTCCTACGTCCTGCGGCGGCTGGGGATCGAGGCGGGCGAGCCGGAGCTTGCCGATTGGGAGGCGCTGCTCGGACGGATTGAGAGTGCCGACCGGCCGGTCCGGATCGCGATCGTCGGAAAGTACGTGACCCTGGCCGACAGCTACCTGTCCGTGGTTGAGGCGTTGAACCACGCCGCGTTCCACCACGGCGCGGCTCTCGAGCTGGTCTGGGTGGCCGCAGACGACCTGACGCAGACCAACGGCCACGAGCTCGACGACGTGGATGGGGTAGTAGTGCCCGGCGGCTTCGGCATCCGCGGTATCGAGGGGAAGGTGGCTGCGGTTCGGCGCGCGCGCGAAGCCGAGATCCCGTTCCTCGGTCTGTGCTTGGGTCTGCAGTGCGCGGTGATCGAGTTCGCCCGCAACGTCGCCGGCCTGGAGGCCGCAAACTCGGCAGAGTTCGAGCAGAGCACTCCCCACCCGGTCATCGACCTGATGGTCGATCAGCACGACGTGATGGACAAGGGCGGCACGATGCGCCTGGGGATGTGGCCGTGCAAGGTGGTGCCCGGCACGCGAACCCATGCCGCCTACGGTGAAGAGCTCATCCTCGAGCGACACCGGCACCGCTACGAAGTCAACAACCGGTATCGGAAGCGCCTCGAGGAGGCGGGTCTGGTGTGCAGCGGAACCACGGTAGACAACAAACTGGTCGAAATCATCGAGCTCCCGAACCACCCGTTCTTCGTCGCCTCGCAGTTCCATCCGGAGTTCAAGAGCCGTCCGACCAGGGCGCATCCGCTGTTCCGCGAGCTCGTGGGGGCGGCCCTGGCCCACGCCGAGGCGAGACTGGCTAAGCAGCCCGTTACCACCTGATACCCTCCCGCCGACGACCGGGTGAGGGAGGATGGCCATGATCGTGGGCGTGCCCCGCGAGGTGATGGAGGCCGAGCATCGCGTGGCGATCACCCCCGTCGGGGTCCGCGAGCTGGCCTCCGAAGGGCACACCGTGCTGCTCGAGCGAGGCGCCGGCGTGGGGTCGAGCATCCTCGACGATGCCTATGAGCGGGCGGGCGCCACCCTTCGGGACCGGGCTGAGGAGGTTTGGGGCGAGGCCGAGCTGATCCTGAAGGTGAAGGAGCCGCAGCCCTCGGAGTTCGCGCTGCTCCGCAAGGAGCAGATCCTGTTCACGTTCCTGCATCTCGCTGCGCATCTGGACGTCACCAAGGTCCTGCTCGAGGCCGGCGCTACAGCCATCGCGTACGAGACCGTCGAGCTTCCCGACGGCACCCTCCCGCTGCTCACGCCGATGAGCGAGATCGCCGGTCGCATGGCACCCCACGTCGCGGCGTCCCACTTGCACAAGGAGCACGGCGGTAGCGGCGTGCTGATGGGAGGCGTATCGGGTGTCCGCCCCGCCCGCGTCGTGGTCATCGGAGCTGGCATGGCCGGCGCGAATGCGGCGTGGATCGCACAGGGGATGGAGGCAGAGGTTGTCTTGCTGGATCGCAACGTCGGGCGGCTCCGTTACGTGGACCACATCCACAAGGGCAGGATCCTGACCCTAGCCAGCGCCGGCCTGACCATCGAGGAGCAATTGCCGCAGGCCGACGTTGTGATCGCCGCGGTTCTGGTGGCCGGCGCGCGCGCTCCCAAGCTCGCCTCGGAGGAAGCGATCGCCTCGATGAAGAAGGGCTCGGTGATCGTCGACATCTCGATCGATCAGGGCGGAGCGTTCCCCACGAGCACGATGACCACCCACACGGCTCCGACTTATGTCACCCACGGGGTGGTACACTATTGCGTTGGAAACATGCCGGGGGCGGTACCTCACACGTCGACCTACGCCCTCACGAACGCGACGCTACCCTACGTGGCCGCACTCGCGGGCGCGGGATTCGTGAACGCGATCGCGGCCGACCCGGCGCTGGCCAAAGGGGTAAACGTGTTCGAGGGGAGCGTCACGAACGCGGCCGTCGCCGAGGCGGTCGGCGTGCCGTTCAGCCCCCTCGACTCCCACGGGAGCTGATCCCGTCCGGTAAGCCTTAACCCTCACTGGAGGATAGAGCTTTCGATGACGCCGTCCCCCGCACGGAACGCCGGTCGGTCTCAGATCGACCTGCTTATCGACCGTTTCATCGAGCATCTCGCGGTCGAGCGCGGGCTCGCTCCTAACACGCGAACGGCCTACCACAGAGATCTCGGCCTCTATCGGGCCTACCTGGCGGGTCGCGGGATCCCAGACCTTCGGCAAGTCACCGAGCGTGAGATCTCATCGTTCATACAGGACCTGCGCGAGCGGGAGTACGCGGAAGGCCGTCGGTACTCGCCGGCGACCGTTGCCCGGGTGTTAGCCGCCGTCCGGGGGTTCCATCGCTGGTTGATGCGAGAGGGACGGACCCGCACCGACCCCTCCGAGCTGGTCGAGTCGCTTCGTATCCCGCGCGCGCTGCCCAAGTCCCTCACGCTGGACGAGGTGGACCGTTTGCTCGGCGCTGTGCCCGCTGAAGGAGCCGCAACGAGCAGGGATCTCGCGATGCTCGAAACCCTGTACGCGGCCGGGCTGCGGATCTCCGAGCTCACCGGGCTCGACGTGGACGACGTCGACCTGGACGACGGCACGATCCGCTGCATCGGGAAGGGTTCAAAGGAGCGCATCGTGCCGGTCGGACGGGCCGCCCTGGATGCGATCGCCGCGTATCTGCGCGATGCAAGGCCGGGGTTCGCCGCACGCGCGAAGGATCGAAGTGAGCATGCCCTGTTCGTCAATCAGCGCGGACGCCGGCTCACGAGGCAAGGCTGCTGGAAGCTGCTCAAGCGCTACGCTGAACGCGCGAAACTGGTCCGCAGGATCTCGCCCCACACGCTGCGTCACACCTTCGCAACCCACCTGATCGAGCGCGGCGCCGACGTGCGGATCGTGCAGGAGCTGCTCGGGCACGCGAGCGTGTCGACGACTCAGGTCTATACGCTGACCAGCGTCGAGCATCTGCGCGAGGTCTACGTCTCGGCGCACCCGCGCGCCACTCGTTCATCCACCCGCAACTCGTAAGGGGGATCGCAATGGAAACCGCCGAACTCAACCGTTTCCGCGAGATGCTCGACGAGCTGCGAGGCGAGCTGCGCTCGCAATTGGGCGATCTCGGCGCGAACCCCGATGAGGACTCGATCGAGGGCGGCGACCTCGATTTCGGCTTCGCCGACAGCGCCCAATCAACCGCCGAACGCGGCAAGGTTCTCGCCCTCGTCGAACGACTGCGCGAGCAGCTCGCGGCCGTCGACCACGCCCTGGACCGGATGGATCGGGGCTCCTACGGGGTCTGCGAGCGATGCGGCCAGCCGATCAGCCCCGAGCGGTTGGAGGCCCTCCCGTACAGCACCCTTTGCGTGTCCTGCAAACAGAAGGAAAGCGCCTAGATAGCGCGGTTTCCTCCTTCTCCGGGCCGTATGGCAGGGATGAGCGAAAAGTTCATCTTTCCCCGTCTTTTCCGACATCCCGCATATTGACACGTTTCGGGGCGGGCCCTAGGCTTGCGCACGTTCAGTGGTCGGGCCTTACGTCCTAAAGGGATCGTGACGTTCGCCCTTCGACCACCGGACGCGTTCAGAGGGGCACCGCAGGGGGTGGGATCAGCTTCGAGCCCGGCTCGCGGTAGGGGACATCGGTCGCGCGTGGCGACACGTACAAGGGGGGAACAAGATGGGTGGAGCAAGGGGACGAAGCCGTCTCCGGTCTGCGGCGGTCCTGAGCATGACGGTCGCCATGATGTTGTCGACGGCGACCGTTGCGTTCGCGGATCATCCGACGACTTCGGTGCAGCCGACGTTCATCGACGGGAACCCGACCTGTGGTCCTCTCATCGACAACCCGGATGCGATCGAGCTCAAGGTCCAGCCGGTTGAGAGCGGGCAGTACACCGACGGCACACTCGTCGTGGACGTCACCGTCCACGACGGCAACCTGTTCGACTTCACGTCGAACTTTGCAGTGTTGGGCGTCGTCGCGAAGGGCGGGCCGAACGCCAACTTCTACGACTACCGCCCGAACGGCACGACGAGCGACGTGGATCTGCATTCGCCGTTCAACTCAAACTCCGGTGACTACTACGGGCTCAGCCACATCAGCTTCTGCTACTTGCCGCTTCCGGGTACTGAACTCTCGCTGGACTCGACCGACCCGGACCCGGCCGTCGTGCACGAGGGTGACACGATCGACTTCACGGTCACCGAGACCAACGACGGGTTTTTCACGCTGACCAACGTGCACTTGACCGTCAGCCATGGCGGCAGCTGCGATCCGGCCAGCATCGCCTCGCTCGCCCCGGGTGCATCGCAGAGCTTCGACTGTTCGGTGACGGCCGGTGCGGCCGACTTCACCATCGAGGTCCTCGGGCACGGCACCCATGACGGCGAAGATGTCACGTGGTGCTCTGACCCGAGCGATCCGCCGACGGGCGTCTTCTGCGACCAGGACGAGCGCGTCCTGATCCCGGTCGACGTCATCCACCCCGGCACAACGCTGTCGCTCAACGCGGGCGCGACCGACGATCTCACCATCCATGAGGGTGACTCGGTCACGATCGCCATCGATGAGACGAACACCGGCGACGTCACGCTGACCAACGTTCACATCACGACCGACCCGGCATTGGGGGAGTGTGAGTCGATCACGCCCGCAAGCGTGGCCTCCCTCGCTCCTGGAGCCACTGCCTCGTTCGAATGCGAGACCGGTGCCATAACCGCGACGAAGACGATCACCTTCATCGGGCATGGCACGGACCCCACCGGTCTTGACGTCACGTTCTGCGGCGAAGGCGTGAGCGGACCGGACGGACTGGGCAAGTTCTGCGACGAGAACGAGATCGAGGAAGTCACCGTCACGGTGATCAACCCCGGCACGACGCTGAGTCTCGGATCGGTGAGCCCGGGCACGGCCGTCGAGGTCGGGAGCTCGGTCACGATCACGCTGGAAGAGACCAACGACGGGGACGTCGATCTCGACAACCCCAGCGTCACGACCGATCCCGTCGGTATCTGTGACTCGCTCACGGCTCCCGGTGACGACGGCGTGCTGGAGATCGGCGAGACGCAGCAGTTCGTCTGCACCATCGACTCGCTGACCGCCGACACCTCGATCACGTTCTTCGGCCACGGCACCGACCCGACCGGCCTGGACGTGACGTGGTGTGAGGACCAGACCGCTCCGCCCGCAGGGGTCTTCTGTGACCAGGGCGAGATCGAGGTCGTCCAGCTGACGGTCTTCGAGGTGGGCGAGGGGTGCACGCCGGGCTTCTGGAAGACGCACCCGAACTCATGGCCGGCAGGGATCAACCCCGGTGACACCTTGGAGACGTGGTTCGATGTCCCCGACTCGCTCGGGCTCGACAACGTCACCTTGCTCGACGCTCTGGCGTTCGAGGGAGGCAAGGGTGTCAAGGGTGCGGCGATGATCTTGCTGCGAGCAGCGGTCGCCTCGCTTCTGAACGCGGCCCACCCCGACGTCGATTTCAACTGGACGACGGGTGAGGTGATCACCGCGGTGAACACGGCGCTTGCGTCGGGTAACCGGGGCACGATGCTCTCACTCGCCTCTGAGCTCGACGAGGACAACAACGCGGGCTGCCCGCTGTAGAAGCATCAACAGAACAACGGTGGAGGGAGTCGCCACAGGCGACTCCCTCCACCGTTCTCACGGCAGGAACCGGTGCGTTGTGCCGTCACTCATCCTTGCCGCGAACACGACCGCTCCAACGTCGTATAAGACGTGCTCGTACGCCTGGTACATCCGGCCGGCGATCGCGTAGTTCGTCCACGAGCCTGCTCGATAGCGTGAGGCCGTCAAGCGGTCGAACGTGCCGCCCTGGGCGTCGATGGGTCGATGCGCCAGCCATACCTCACCCGGTCGGACGATGAGGCCCAGGCTCGAGACGCGTTCCACGTAGGTCTTCAGGTGGACGAACGATTTCGAGCCGTCGGCCCGGATCCGAGCCACCGCAGGATAGCTGCCGGCGAGGAACGGAGAGGTGCTGAATATCCGACGGACGTTGCTCTGGTAGGCGAGAACCAACTCGTTCGTCGAGGGGTCGGCAGCCACCGCGAGCTCGGCGTTTTCGGCATCTGGAGCGAATCCTTCGTGCTCCGCTGTGATGAATCCGGATGTCGTCCAGTCGATCCTGAACCCGGATCCCGACTCGACCAGGCGCGCCGCCCCGATCTGACCGAAGGCGTCCGGGATGTTGAACAACCAGATCGAACCGTCGGCCGGGTGCTGGGCAAGGACCTCCTTGCTCGCCCGGGTCGGCATGAACTGAACCGTCTGGCTCGACCAGCTCCCCGCAGCAGAGCGGTAACCGAAACCGTGACCGTGAGGTTGACCGTTGGAGGCCTGCTGGTGCCATGCGAGCATCAAGCCACCGCTGGCCAGGGCAAGCAGGTCTCCGGGGCGGCTGTCGGTGTTGCCGAAGGTGCGGGTCGCAACCAGATCGGCTCCCGTCGGCAGGCCCGATCCGGAAAGGCTGTATTGCCGCAGGATCACGGGGCCCGCTCCACCCAAGATCCATAGGTGGCCGTCGGCGGTCACTGCGGTGTCGACGTTTCCCCAGCCGGCGATCGAGTCATATGGAAGAGGGACGTGTGCGACTCCGGTTGACGAGCGAGCCATCAGCCACGGGCCCGGTCCTCCTCCCGGCACATAGACGAGATAACTGATGTCACCACGACGGGCCAGCCGGCCTCGCTGTAGCGGGATAATCGCCTTGCCGTCCGGCGTCAGTAGCTTCTGGTCGAGCAAGCCGGTGCCCGACGTGGTCGTCGATGCGACGACCACGTCGATCGACGCCGTCGCCGTGTTCCCTGCAGCGTCGGTCGCGCGCGCTACCACGCTGTACGTCCCGGCCGAGAGCGAGCTTGCATCCAACGAGGCGGTCCAAGTGGTCGTTCCTGTCGCTGCTCGGTACGAGCCGCTGCCGAGCCGGACCTCGACGAGGGCCACGCTGACGGCATCCGAAGCGCTGCCCGACACCGTGAATATCCCCACGGCATCGGATCCATCGGCGGGGGAGGTGATGGCAACCGTGGGCGCCGTCGTGTCGAGCGAGGGCAGGAGATCTGTGGACTCGAGTGATATCTCGACCCGGGCGGTTCCCACGTTGCCGGCTGCGTCCGTCGCGCGCGCCTCGATCGTGTACGTCCCGGCCAGCAACGATGAAAGATCCAGGCTGGTGCTCCAGCTGCTCGTTCCCGTCGCCACGGTGAAGGATCCGTCCGCCAGGCCGACTTCGACGCCGGTCACCTTGACATCATCCGAGGCGGTCCCCGACACGGCGATGGAACCTAGAAGCTTGGTCGAGCCGTCCGATGGAGCTGTGATCTCGACCGACGGAGCCACGGAATCCGTCGTTGCGAAGCATGTCGTCTTGCGCCCGTTGCACTTCTCGTTCGCTCTGCTCAAGGGCTTCGCCTGTGCGGCGGCGGCTACCATCGCGACCAGGACGACCACCCCCAGAGCGCGCGCGAGCCGGTAACCCCACGAGGATGCGTTGTAGCGGATCATGCCTCTCCTCCCTCGCACTCGAGATCGCAGCGACAGAGCGCATTGGAGAGGCGAGGCAGAAACTCGCTGAATCAGTGGCGGCGGGATCCGCTAGCTACCGCGCGCCGCTCTCCCCAGGCGATCAGTGATCGCTCCCCTCATCGGCGTAAGTCCCATCCGACGAAGGTTCTCGCCCCTTGCATCGAGCGGGACGGTGGCCGCCTTTAGCGGAGAGTGCGCAAGACACTCCGGAGAGCGGCGGCGGACCCGCGGAAATGCGGATGAGTTGGGCGGCATGAGGATCGATCGAGGGTTTGGGCGAAATGCCGAACGGGACGGATGATCCGTCCCGTTCGTGGGAAATGGTGTAGTGGTTACGCCGTCTTCTTCAGCGGCTCCTCGGTGCACGCGCCCGCGATCGTGAGCGCGGTCGGGAACCGGGAGACCCGGCCGACCGGATCGACAACGAGAACCCTCGGGAAGCGGGCGGCGGGAAGACCGCGCAGCAGGCCAAGAAAATGCCGGCCGACGTCGTCGAGCGCGTCCACCAAGATCTGTTCCACGTCGATGGCGTGTACCAGGTTGCAGGCCGAGGCCTCACCCGTGGCCCCGACGATCGGGCGATCTGTGCCGAGACGCGCGATCGCCTCACGCTGAAAGGCTTCATCCTGTGAAACTACGAGCGTCCACCCCATGGCTGCTCCCTTCGATTTTCTTAGGTGCTTCATCCCGGTGAACGACCGTCGGGAGCATCGGTTCCATCGCGGGTTCCGATGCGCGTCTTGTGCCCGGAAAGAGAGTGTCGAGATGCTGGTGTGATGTCGGAGATGCGGTAAAGTCCCGGCGATGACATGGGGGCTAATCGAACGGGAGATCCGCCTCCTTCCCCAGGTTCTGTCGTGCTCGGTCTCGGACGATGAGATCGTTGTCTTGGTCCACCCTGAGGCCGACCCGACCGCGGTCGAGGCAAGGGTGGCGCAGGTGCTCGGGGAGAGCCGCGCAAACCTCGCCACAAGAGTGATCGGCGGCATGGAGCCGGTCCGGGTGGCGGCGACGCGACGGGCATGGCGGAGCCCACTTGTGCTGGCTGGCTCGGTGGCGGCCACCGGGCTTCTGGCGGTTTCCTCCCTCGTGGGCGGTTTGGGCTCCGCAGGTGACCGGGCCACGCCCCCGGCACCCGTGATCGCCGGCCCCGTACCACCGGCACCTTCGCTCTTCCCCCGGACACCCGGGCCTCCGGCTGCGGCACCTCAGGACCAAGCCGACGACCAAGAGGAGCCTTCGGTCACCGGACCGGTCATCCGGGTGCTCCAGCCCAGGCTCGTGGCGGCTCTGACCGAGGAGCGTCCGGTTCCCGCCGAGACCGGGGCGCCGACGGTCGCTCCGAAGCCGGCGGCGCCCGTCCCGGCTTCCCCCCCGGCTGAGCCACCTTCCTCGACGACCTGCCACGAGCCTGCGGCACGGGGTGCGCCCAGAGAGATGCGCGGCCGGCACAAAGGCAGCGGTCCGCCGCCTTGGTCGCACTCGGTCCTGGCCGATCCGCACTGCACGCGGGGGCGCCCCCGTTAGACCTCGAGCTCGCCACTGGGCGGGAGGAGACCCAGCCATGAACCGCCCGACCGACCCGGGGCTCCTGGTTCAGGAGCTGATCTACGCCGGCCTGGACGCCATGCGGTCGACATCCGCGCTGGACCTGTGCGCGTACCTCCATCTCACTCCGAGCCAGGGCCCCCAGCTCTTCCTCGCGACGCCGGCCCTGGCCTCGGTCGACCCCACGGAAGCCTTCACGCTCTTCACTGCGCTCCGAGACACGCTCGAGCATGACCACGAGGGCGATGAGACGCTGCTGCTCGGGCGATACCTCGCGACGGCGGTGACGACGGAGGGCGAGCGGTCCAAGGGCTTGCACATCTTCGGATCGGCCGAGCGATCGCTCGGGGAGGGGGAGCGCGAGACCCTGTCCAGGCTCGCGCGAGCCGTCGCCATGGTGGTCCACTGCCTCGAGGTCGCAGAAGCGGCGTTGGACGCGCCGGCATCCTCAGGAGTTCGCCTCCCTGTGCGAGTCGCCGTCGAAAGCGGCGCGTCCGGACCTCGTGCCGAGGTCTCGGTCTCGATGGGGGAGGAGATCCGAACCGGAACCGCCCAGGAGCCGACACCCATCCGCGCCGTGGTCGCCGCCGTGATCGATGCCGTCGATCAGGGCTTCAAGCTGATCGAGGCAACGGACGGCGACGTCGGTGGGGAGCGGGCTGTGATGGTCCTCATCGCGGATCCCCAAGGTGGAAACGGTCTCGGCGCCGCCCTCGTCGGCCGGGAAGCCGACCCCTTGCGCGCGGCCGCTGTGGCTGCCCTCGATGCGTGCGCACGGCTCCCGAACCTTGGACCGTCCTCCTATCCTCCGCGCGCTACGCCGTCCTCGGATGCGGCGCCGACCCTCGAGCCCTGAGCGAACTCCGTACGTCGCAGCACATTTGTCCCCGAGCAGGGGCGTGCGTTAGAGTCGCGCATTCACGAAGCGATCAGTCGCTACGTCGTTTTGTCGACACATCGGGGGAGCAGGCCCGTGGGCACGATCATTTCGATCGCGAACCAGAAAGGCGGCGTCGGCAAGACCACCACCACGATCAGCCTGGGCGCTGCCCTTGCTGAGCTTGGTCAGCGCGTTCTGCTCGTCGATTTCGACCCGCAGGGGGCGCTCTCGGTGGGGTTGGGCATCAACTCGATGGAACTCGATGCCACCGTCTACAACCTGGTGCTCGACCGTTCGACCATCTTCGATGACGTGGTCGTCAAGACCGGCATCGACGGCGTCGAGCTGCTACCGGCCAACATCGACCTCTCGGCGGCCGAAGTGGTGCTGGTGAGCGAGGTCGCGCGCGAGCAAGCCCTCAAGCGCACCCTCACCGAGGTGAAGCAAGGGTACGACTACATCCTGATCGATTGCCCGCCGTCGCTGGGTCTGTTGACGATCAACGCGCTCACGGCCTCGGATACTGTCATCATCCCCCTGGAATGCGAGTTCTTCGCCCTGCGGGGGATGGCGCTGCTCGTGGACACGATCCAGAAAGTGGTAGACAGACTTAACCCTGAACTTGAGATTCAAGGTATCGTGCCGACTATGTTCGACGGGCGGACGCTGCATTCGCGGGAGGTCCTGGCCCGGGTCCGTGAAGCTTTCGGGGATCGCCTGTTCAGCAGCACGATCCCGCGGACGGTGCGCTTCGCCGAGGCGCCCGTCGTGGGTGAGCCGATTCTGACTTACGCCGGAGATTCGAAGGGGGCGGCTGCCTACCGCAGCCTCGCCAGGGAGGTGCTTGGGATTGTCGACGATCAAGCGAGCGACCTTGCCGGGAGCGGACGAACTGTTCCGGGCGACCGGCCTGCCGAAGCCGGAGGCGACTCCGGAGGAAGCGATGGAGGCTCCGCCGCAGGCGGAGAGCCGGCCTCAGACGGCTCCATCGAACCCCTCACCAGCGAGAACATACAAAGCGACGAGCCGCTTTATCGACAAGGAGATGAAGACACACATCCCCAAGTCGGGAAGTGGACGGATGCGTCACGAGGAGAAGATAACGTTCTACTGCACCCGGGAGGAGCTTCTGGCGCTTGAGCGCGCGCGCCTTGCGTTGCGCGAGTTCGGCATCAACGCCGACCGCGGCAGGATCGTCAGAGAGTCGCTGTCGTACATGCTCGCGGATCTCGACGGCAGCGGGCCGGCATCCGTCCTCGCCGACCGACTCGCGCGCCAGCGATGACGAAGAGCTTCCCGTCTTCCCCAGGTTGGCCGTGCTGAACAAGTAGCCTCACCCTGCGATCGAGGGTTCTCACTGGGCCTTGATGGCAGGGATTGCCAGTCGCCAAGGCAGGGGACGACGAAGATGCATCTGTACACCGGGATCGGAGTCGCGCTGGGCTTCGCAGTTGGCCTCCTCGGCCACGAGTACGTGCAACATCGCGTCGCCTTCGCGCTGGGCGACCGGACGCCCAAGCTGATGGGCCGCATGCAGCTCGGGCCGAATGCTCACTTCGATCCCTTGGGGATGGCCGTCCTGCCGGCTTTGTTCGTCTTCGTGGCGCTGTTCGCGTCGGCCCCCTACAACCCGATGTTCGGCTACGGGAAACCGCACGCCTTGACCCGATCCCTGTTGAGGAACCCCAAGCGCCACTGGGTGCTGGTGTCGATCGCCGGTCCGGCCGCGCCCATGCTGGTCGGGATCGTGACGGGGAACATCGCGAGGTCGATGGGGCCGTCCGACGGCGCGGCCGAGCTGCTCGCCTGGATGACCATCACGCTGATGACGCTGGCGGTGCTCGAGCTGTTGCCTCTCCCGGGGATGGACGGGGGCCGGATCCTTGGGATGTTCCTCAAACCGTCCGCGAGCATGCGGATGGACGAGCTCGCACCGTACAAGGCGATGTTCCTCCTGGTCATCTTCATCTTCGACCCTCTGCGGGATGCCGTCGTCGGACTGATCCGCGTCGTCTGCGACGCGGTCGCCGCCGGCGTCTGCGGCTGAGAGCCCGGCCGGGGCTCCCGCCGCCCCGTAACCGGCCACGTACACTAGGTGCTCGATGACCTATCAAGTGAAGCTCCCGGTCTTCGAGGGACCGTTCGATCTGCTGTTGCACTTGATCTCGAAGCGCGAGCTGGACATCTACGAGGTGTCGCTGTCCGAGATCACCGAGGAGTACGTCGCGACGATCAAGCAGATGCAGGACCTGGACCTCGAGGTCGCTACCGAGTTCCTCGTGGTCGCGGCAACCCTGATCGAGATCAAAGCCGCGCGCTTGCTGCCCGGACCGCCGGTGGACGAGGAGGAAGCGCTCGCGCTGAGCGAGCGCGACCTGCTGATCGCGCGCCTGCTCGAATACAAGGCATTCAAGGACGCCGCCGGGCGGCTGCTCGCGATGATGGAAGCGAACGCGTCGTACCTCGCTCGCACCGCCGGGCCCGGACCCGAGTTCGAGAAGCTCGCGCCCGACCTGCTCGCCCGGGTGACCCCGGAGCGGTTCGCCGACGTCGCCGTCCGCGCGCTGACCCCGAAGCCGGTGCCGGTGCTGGATCTGTCCCACATCTCGCCGATCCGCGTCTCGGTTGCCGAGGCGATCCAGGAGATGCGCGACGCGCTGCGGGCGCGCGCGACGATCTCGTTCCGCAAGCTCACCGCGCATTGCTCGACGAGGATCGACCTGGTCGTACGCTTCCTCGCGGTGCTCGAGCTGGTCAAGCGCGGCGAGGCCGACGTCGCGCAGGCGAACACGTTCGGCGACATCCAGGTGACGCGGCTCGAGCTAGAAAACGCGGACGAGGATCCGGCCGCGATCGACGAGTATGAAGGGACGCCGGTGGACGAACCAGGGAGCGAGGCATGAGCGAGATCCGCAAGCAGCTCGAGGCGATCCTGTTCGTCGCGACCGACCCGATCCCGCTCACGCAGCTCGCCCAGGTGACCGAGACCGCGAAGACCGAGGTGCAGGCCGAGCTCGAGCGGATGCGCGAGGAGTACGCGGACCGCGGCATGGTCCTTCGCGAGGTCGCCGGCGGCTGGCGCATGTACACCCATCCGGATGCGGCACCTTACGTCGAGCGATTCGTGCTGGCGGTGCAGCAACCTCGCCTCAGTCAGGCCGCGCTCGAGACGCTGGCGATCATCGCGTACAAACAGCCGCTGAGCCGTCAGCAGATCTCGGCGATCAGAGGCGTGGATTCCGACGGCGTCGTGACCACGCTGGAGAACCGAGGGCTGGTCAGGGAAGTCGCGCGCGATCCCGGTCCGGGGCAGGCCATCCTCTACGGCACTTCGACGCTGTTCCTCGAACGGATGGGACTCGCCTCGCTCGAGCAGCTCCCGCCGATCGCCGCGATGCTCCCGGCGCCGTCGGTGGCCGATGAGCTCGAGCCCTAAGCGCCCCGCCAAGCCCGCGCCCGCCCGCGTCGAAACGGGCGTCAGGCTGCAGAAGGTGCTCGCCGCCGCGGGCGTCGCTTCACGCCGGTCCGCCGAGGAGTTGATCGCCGCGGGACGTGTCACGGTGAACGACGCCGTCGTGCGGGTCCAGGGGATGCGCGTCGACCCGGCCAAGGACCGGATCGAAGTGGATGGAGCACGCATCGCGACGGACCCCTCCTACGACTACGTCGTGGTGAACAAGCCTGAGGGGGTGGTCACGACCCTGCGCGATCCGCAACGGCGCCCCACCGTGGTGGAGCTGGTCGAAAGCGAGCACCGCCTGTACCCCGTCGGCCGGCTCGACATCGACACGACCGGCCTGGTGCTGATGACCAACCACGGGGAGCTTGCGCACCGGATGACCCATCCACGGTACGGACTCGAGCGCGTCTACCGCGCCAAGGTGACGGGGCGACCGACCGAGGCGGCCCTGCGTCGACTGGTCAAGGGGGTGAAGCTCGACGACGGGCCGGCGCGCGCGCTCGCAGCCCGGGTGATCGGCGCGGGAGTCCGGGAGACCCAGGTGGAGATCGTGATGGGGGAGGGCCGGAAACGAGAGGTGCGGCGGCTGCTCGAGGCGATCGACCATCCGGTGCTCGCCCTGGCGAGGATCGGGTTCGGCTCACTCAAGCTCGGTCGCCTGGCGATGGGTGGAAGTCGGCGCCTGAAAGCTCCCGAGGTGGGCCAGCTGCTCCGCTCGGTGGGACTCTGACGCTGAACCCGCACGTCCGCGAGCAGCTCGTCGCTATCATGCGGCCATGACCGGCCGGACCCTTCGCGCCTTGCGCGGCGCCATCACGCTGGAGCAGGACTCCCGCGAGCAAGTGATGGAGCGGACGGCGCGCCTGGTGGAGACGATGCTGGAGCGGAATCGGGTCGAAAGGGAGGACCTGGTCAGCGTGATCTTTACCGCGACCGACGACATCCGGTCGGAGTTCCCTGCGGTGGCGGCCAGAGCGATCGGGATCAGCGACGTCCCGCTGCTATGCACCCGCGAGCTGGACATCGAGGGCGCGGTGCCGCTCTGTGTCCGGGTGCTGATGCACCTCTATACCGAGCTGCCGCGGTCGGATCTGCGACACGTCTATCTCGAGGGTGCCCGTCCCCTTCGAACGGACCTGCCCCAGTGAAGGTCACCATCATCGGGAGCGGGCTGGTCGGCGGATCGATCGGGCTCAGTCTCAAGCAGACCTCTGTCGCCGAGCACATCATCGCCTACGATCAGGATCCCTCGGTGGCGACCCGTGCCGTGGAGCGGGGAGCTGCGGACGCGGCTAGCGCATCTTTGGAAGAGGCTGCCAGCGATCGCGACGTGATCTTCATCGCGACACCCGTGGGGGTGATAAGCCGGGTGGCAAGAGACCTGGTTCCTTACCTATCCGGCGGGACTCTCCTCACAGATGTTGGAAGCACTAAGTCTCGAGTCGTTGTTGAGATCGAGGAAACCTTGCCGGAAGGGGTCACTTTCATCGGGGGACACCCCATGGCCGGCTCAGAGGACGAGGGCATCGACGCGGCACGGCCGGATCTGTTCAAAGGGGCGTGGTGGATCCTGACTCCCACGGCCCGTTCCGATGCCGACGCCTATGGCCGATTGAACGCCTTGGTGACCACGCTGGGTGCTCGTGTGATGGCCCTGGAGCCCGCAGAGCACGACCGGCTGATGGCGATGATCAGCCATCTGCCGCAGCTCACGGCGTCGGCGCTGATGAATCTGGTCGCTGAGCAGGGCAAAGACCACGGCGGCCTCTTGGCCCTGGCGGCAGGCGGGTTCCGCGATGTCACTCGCATCGCGGCCAGCAACCCCGAGATCTGGGTGGACATCTGCAGGGAGAACGGGCCCGCGATCGTCGAGGCACTGGAGCGCATGGCTTCAGAGCTGCTCCACCTCCGTGACCTGGTCGAACAGGACGATCTCGAGGCTCTGCGTCATGCGCTGGGCGCCGCCCGAGCAGCGCGCCGCAGCCTCCCGGAGCGTGAGGTCACCGGCGCTCTGCACGACGTTAGGTTCCCAGTGCCCGACCGCCCAGGTGTGCTCGCCGAGGTCACGACCGTGATCGGGAACCTCGGGGTCAACATCGAGGACCTCCGCATCACCCACACGGTCGAGGGAGGGCGAGGCACGCTCCACCTGTCGATCGTGGGGGAGGAGGGAGCATCGCGCGTGGTCCACGCGCTCGCGGCCCGCGGATACGAGGCGAAGGCGTTCTCCTCATGAAACGCTTAAATGACTCATCTCTTTATCGATTTATCGTGAAAGATGTAGGGAGCTACAGCGATTCACAAGCCGTTTGCACAGGTCGGCACGCGCCGGCTCGACGCAAGATATCGATGGATCGAGCAAACGCTTCATCTATAAGTCAACAAACAGGTAAAGAGATGAAACAACATGCCGCTTCATCGAGCTACCGTCTTAGGGATACGTCGTCGAGGGGATCTGTCGATGTGGTGTGACGGGGAGGTGTCGTGATGTCGATGGGGCGATCCATCATCATCACCCCTTGTCGGCACGTCGAAGGCGAGGTCCGGGTCCCGGGAGACAAGTCGATCTCCCACCGCGCACTCTTGGTGGGCATGCTCGCCGAAGCTCCACTGGCCGTTTCAGGCCTCTCGCCGGCTCAAGACGTCGCTGCCACCCGGCAGGCGGTCGAGGCTCTCGGCAGCCTCGTGTCCAGTCCCCGAGCCCCAGACGGCTATCGAGCTAACGTTGAGATTGAGCCTTCCCAAGTCTCCATCAGTGATAGAGACTTACAGATTCAGGTAGCCGGGCCTGGCTGGGACAGGTTGTCCTCTCCAGGGGACCCCATCGACATCGTGAACTCGGGAACCACCATCAGGCTGCTTCTGGGCATCCTGGCGGGAAGCACGGCCGAAGCGACCTTGACCGGCGATCCCTCGATCAGGCGCCGGCCGATGGCTCGGGTCGTGGACCCCTTGCGCTTGATGGGGGCCAAGATCGATGGGGCCGATGGCGGAGAACGCGCGCCTCTCACTGTTCACGGAACGGCCCTGCTGGGACGCGATCACGTCCTCCCGATGGCCAGCGCCCAGGTGAAGTCGGCGCTGATCTTCGCCGGGCTTCGAGCGACGGGAATCACTTCCATCGCCGAGCCTGCGCCCTCACGTGACCATACCGAGCGGATGCTCGCACACCTCGGGGTCCCTATCGAGAAGTCGCAAGATCGACTCATCCTTAAGTCGACAAATATCCAAGGTGGTTCGGTGATGATCCCCGGCGACCTGTCGTCGGCGGCGTTCTTGCTGGTCGCGGCTGCGATCCTGCCCGGGTCTCAGCTATCCGTCGCGGACGTGGGGCTGAATCCGACGCGCTCGGGCATCCTCGACATCCTGTCCCGGTACGGCGCAGATGTTCACATCGAGGATAAGCGCGTGGTCTCCGGTGAGCCCGTGGGGACCCTCACCGTGCGAGCCGCCGACCGGCTTCCCCTGCGGGTGGACGGCGAACTAGCCGTACGCGCCCTCGACGAACTGCCCCTCGTCGGGGTGTTGGGCGCCTTCGCCGAGGGGGAGACCGTGGTGGCCGACGCCGCCGAGCTTCGGGTCAAGGAGAGCGATCGCATCGCGGCGCTCGCCGCGGGTCTCGGCGCGATGGGGGTGGACATCACCTCCACACCCGACGGCTTCACGATCCGCGGCTCGGCCCGGCCGGCCGGAGCGTCGCTGCATGGCGCCGGTGACCACCGGATCGCCATGGCTCTCGCGATCGCAGCGCTGGGCGCGGACGGCCCGAGCCAGATCAGCGGGTGGGAAGCCGTCGGCGTGTCCTACCCCGGCTTCGAGGACGACCTCGCCTCAGTCGTCGTACCCTAAGCCGCCATGGATCCTCCAGTCCCGCTGGTGATCGCCATCGACGGCCCCGCCGGGGCCGGCAAGACCACCGTGGCCCGGGGTGTCGCGCGGGCGCTGGGGATCGCGCACCTGGATACGGGCGCGATGTACCGGGCGTTGACCGCCAAGGCCCTCGCCCGAGGCGTCGAGCCCACCAACGCGGCCGCCCTTGCTGAGCTAGCCGATGGCACCGGGATGACCTTCGCCGCCGACGGCCTGGTCGTGGACGGATCACCGGTCGGCCCTGAGATCCGCGGTCGCGAGGTCAACCGGTGGGTCTCCACCGTCGCGGCCCATCCGAAGGTCCGGGCGGCGCTGGTGGCGATGCAGCGGCGGATGATGGCCGAGGGCGAGATCGTCGCCGAAGGCCGGGACATCGGGACCGTCGTATGCCCCGACGCCCCCGTCAAGGTGTTCCTGACCGCCTCGCCCGAGGAGCGTGCGCAACGGCGCCACGCCGAAGTCGAAGCAACCGGCGAGCCCGCCAATCTCGAGGACCTGCGTCAAGAGATAACGCACCGTGACCAGACCGACTCCACCAGGGAGACGTCACCCCTGGTCCCGGCCGAGGATGCCGTGCTGCTCGACACGACCGGCAAGACGCCCGAGCAGGTCGTGGACGCCATCGTGCAAATGGCACGGCGGGTCACCGCGCGGGATCGATGATGGGGCTGCCGACCGTCGCCGTGGTGGGGCGGGCCAACGTGGGGAAGTCCACGCTCGTCAACAGGATCGTTGGCCGGCGCGCCGCCATCGAGCATCCCGAGCCGGGCGTGACCCGCGATCGCCAGGCGTATCAGGTCAGCTGGCGTGGCGTGCCGTTCCGCCTTGTCGATACCGGTGGATGGGAGCCGCGCGCGAAAGGCCTGGCCGCGAAGATCCTTGCTCAGGCGGAGCGAGCAGCGCGCGAGGCCGACCTCATCCTGATGATCGTCGATGCCGAGGTGGGCATCACAGGCGACGACCTGGTGGTCGCGCGCGGTTTGCGACGTGCGCGGGTGCCGGTGCTGCTGGTGGCCAACAAGATCGACTCCGAGCAGCGCGAGCGCGACGCGGCCGGCCTGGAGCGGCTGGGACTCGGCCCGGCGATCCCGGTCTCGGCGCTGCACGGCCGGGGCTCGGGCGATCTGCTCGACCTCGTCGTCGAGCACGTGCGGGGGATCGAAGCCGAAGACGTGCTCGATGAAGCCATCCCGATCGCGGTCGTGGGCCGGCCGAACGTCGGCAAGTCGTCGCTGTTCAATCGGCTGGTCGGCGACGAACGCTCGATCGTCCACGACCTGCCCGGGACGACGCGCGACGCCGTCGATACGGTCGCCGAGATCAACGGCACGCGTTACCGGTTCATCGACACCGCCGGGATGCGCCGGCGAGGCGCGAAGGACGCCGAAGGGCCCGAGTACTACGGGCTGGTGCGGAGTCTGCGCGCGATCGATGAGGCCGCCGCGGTCATCCACGTGATCGACGCGACCGAGCGGGCGACCGATCAGGATCAGCGGATCGCGCGCCGGGTTGCCGATGCGGGGCGCGCCGCCATCGTCGTGCTCAACAAGTGGGACCTGATCGACGCCGAGGACGTCGACCGGGTGGCAGCCGACACGCTGGACGAGCTCCGATTCGTGTCGTGGGCGCCGCTGGTGCGCACCTCCGCCGCGACCGGCCGCGGCATCCGCAAGATCATGCCCGCGGTCGCCCGCACTCTCGACGCGTGGGATACACGGATCCCCACCGCGCAACTCAACTCCTGGCTGCGCGACGTGGAGGACACGATCCCTTTCGGCTCGACGACCCGCGGGCGTCCAACCCGGATCCGCTATCTCACCCAGGCGCGAACCCGCCCGCCCACCTTCGTCCTGTTCGCCACCGGCACGGTGACCGACGGTGCGCAGCGCGCGCTGGAGCGCCGGCTCCGCGAGCGGTTCGGGTTCGGAGGCACGCCCCTCAGGTTCACCGTCAGGGTCCCGGCGCGGCGCGCGCGCTGAGGGTTCCCGGCGCGTGCGCTGAGGTTCTCGTCGTGAGGCGCGCACTCGGCACGCGGCGGGGCCTATAATCGCGGGTCCGGGCTGTGGCGCAGCGTGGTTAGCGCGCTTGACTGGGGGTCAAGAGGTCGCCGGTTCAAATCCGGCCAGCCCGACCGGTTCGGGCTTGCCACTTCGACGCAGTCCAGCGCGAGGGTGAGATGGCGTTCGGTGCGCGAGTTGGAGGATCCCGCCGCGTGCGGCGATAGGGTGAGCGCGCGCATGACGACCCCGAGCACGCCCGCGCCGCCGTCGGATGCGATCCTGACGGTTCCCAACCTGCTGACGTTCTTCCGGCTCGCCCTGGTCCCCGTGGTGCTGTGGCTGGCCATCGGACCCGACCGCCTGGATATCGCCTTGGTCCTCGCGCTGGTCGGGTTCGCGACCGATCTGGTCGATGGCGTGATCGCGCGCCGCTACGGACAGGTTTCGAAGCTCGGGATCGCCTTGGATCCGCTGGCCGACCGCTTGGGGCTGGCGGCCGGCGCGATCATCTTCATCGTCCACGACCTGGCGCCACTGTGGATCGTGATCGCGGTGGCTGCGCGCGACGGGCTGCTCGTCCTGGTGGGAGCACCCGTGCTCAAGCTCGCCCGCGCGCCGATCCCACCGGTCAGCAAAGTGGGCAAGTATGGCTCGTTCGGCGTCAGCGTCGCCTTCGCCCTGTACTTCGCAGCCGGATGGCCGGGCCCTGACGAGCCGATCGCCGGCCTGCAGCGCGCGGGCTTGATCGCGGCGATCGTGGGGTTACCTCTCTATTACGCCGCAGCCGCCGGATACGTCCGAGCAGGCCTCGAAGCCTTGGGCGCGCGCCGGCGGCAGGATCGCACGTGACCAAAGGATGCCGTTCGAGGCCCCCGGGTAGGATAGGCGCGACGATGGTAGGGATCGCATGAAAGCAGTCATCATGGCCGGCGGCGCCGGGTCTCGGTTGCGACCGCTCACGAGCAACCAGCCGAAGCCGATGGTTCCGCTCGCGAACCGACCGCTGATGGAGCACGCCGTGCGCCTGTGCAAACGTCACGGCTTCGCCGACCTGGTCGTCACCGTTCAGTTCATGGCGCGAGTCGTGCGCAACTATTTCGGCGCGGGCGAGGACCTCGGCGTCCACATGTCCTACGCGACCGAGGAGACGCCGCTCGGCACGGCGGGCAGCGTCAAGAACGCCGAGGAAGGACTGGACGAGACCTTCCTGGTGATCTCGGGCGACGCGCTCACCGACATCGACCTCGGGAAGGTGTTCGCCTTCCACCAAGAGCGGGGCGCGCTCGCGACCGTGGTCCTATCGCGACAGCCGAACCCGTTGGAGTACGGGATCGTGGTGACCGACGAGGAGAACCGGATCGAGCGATTCCTCGAGAAGCCGGGCTGGGGCCAGGTCTTCACCGACACCGTCAACACAGGCATCTACGTGCTCGAGCCCGAGATCTTCCGCGACATCCCGGTCGGCGAACCGTACGACTTCTCGAAGGACCTGTTCCCGAAGCTGCTCGAGCAGGGCGCGGCCTTGTACGGATACATCGCCGATGGGTACTGGACCGACGTCGGCAACGTCGAGGGGTACCGCCAGGCGCAGCGCGATGTCCTGGACGGCAAGGTCGATGTCGACGTCCCCGGTTTCGAGATCGCCGACCGCGTCTGGGTGGGGGAGGGCGCCATCCTGGACCCGGACGCGCGCATCGAGGGTCCCACGCTGATCGGCGAGCACGTCAAGATCGAAGGCGGCGCCACGGTCCGTGAGTACTGCGTGCTCGGGAACAACGCCGCGGTCAAGACCGGCGCGTTCCTTCATCGAGCGATCATCCACGACAACGTCTACGTCGGCCCCGGCGTATCGGCGCGCGGCTGCGTGATCGGGCGCAACGCCGAGGTGCGTGCGAACGCGCGGATCGAGGAAGGGGTCGTGCTCGGAGACGAGTGCGTCGTGGGCAAGGACGCGCTGATCCAGCCCAACGTGAAGGTGTATCCCCACAAGCGCGTCGACCCCGGGGCGGTGATCACCCATTCGATCATCTGGGAATCCCACGGCGCGCGCACCCTGTTCGGCAATCGCGGCGTCTCGGGGCTGATCAACGTCGACATCACGCCCGACTTCGCGGTACGGCTGGGCATGGCCTACGCAACCACGCTCAAGCGCGGCGCCACCGTCGTGAGCAGCCGCGACGCTTCCCGTGGAGCCAGGACGATCAAGCGGGCGCTCATCGCCGGTCTCAACGGCGCCGGCGTCCACGTCCAGGACCTCGAGGTGGCCCCCGTCCCGGTCACCAGGTTCCACGTCCGCACAACGCGCTCGCGTGGCGGGGTCGCGGTGGGAACAGCACCCGGCGACCCGCAGTCCCTGCAGATCACGTTCTTCGACGAGGACGGCGCCGAGATCGATGGGGGAGCGCAGCGGGATATCGAACGCGTGTTCTTCCGCGACGATTTTCGGCGCGCGTTCACCGACGAGATCGGCGAGCTGCGCTACCCGGCGCGCGCGCTCGAGTTCTACCAGTCCGGCCTGCTGTCCTCGCTGGACCTGGAGGCCATCCGTGCCGCCGAGATCAAGTCCGTGATCGACTGCGCGTTCGGACCCTCGTCCCTGGTCGTTCCCGCGCTGATCGGCAAGCTCGGCTCGCAAACGTTGATCGTCAACGGCTACATCGACGAGAACCGGCCGACGCTGCTCCCCGCCGACGCCGAGGAGGCACGCACAGGGCTCTCCAACCTGGTCAAGACCTCACGGGCGACCTTCGGAGTACTGCTCGATCCGATGGGCGAACAGGTTGACATCGTGGTCGAGGGCGGCATCATCGTGCCGCGCCCCGCCGCGCTGCTGCTGCTGGTGGATCTGATCGCTGAAGCGTGGCCGGGCAAGCCTGTTGTCGTCCCGGTCTCCGCGCCCGGAGCGATCGAGACGATCGTGGAGGCGCGCGGCGGAATCGTCATCCGGTCGGAGCGTTCACCCGCCGCGATCCTGGCGCGCGCCGCACAAGAGGGAGCGGTCTTCGCCGGGACCGAAGACGGAGCGGCCGTCTTCCCCGGCGTCTTCCCATCCTTCGACGGCCTGGCGACGTTCTGCATCCTGCACGAGCTGATCGCCGAACTCGGCGGCACCCTGGCCGAACGCCTTGCCTCCCTGCCCAGCTCTCACGTGGTGCATCGCACGGTCGCGACGTCCTGGGACCAGAAGGGCGCGATCATGCGCCGGCTCGCCGGGGCTCATGAAGCTGATCGCACGGATGAGACCGAAGGGCTGAAGATGTTCCACGCGAGGGACTGGGCGCTGGTCATCCCGGATCCCGAGGATCCCCTCACCCACGTCTGGGCGGAAGGAGGATCCGATCAGGAGTCCGAAGACGTCGCGGCCCGCTACGTCACGCTGATCCAAGAAGCGCTCGATTGAACCTTCCCCGTCGCCCACGCGCGCCGGGCCGCGCGCTGGGTCCGGCGTTGATGGTGGGCTTGATCGCGTTCGTGCTCACCGTCGAGTGGCGGGCCACCGGCCGCGCGCAAGTGGAGGTGCTCGGGCGTCGTGAAGCCCTGGCGTCGGTGGTTCAGGCACGCCAACGCACGATCGCGGGACTGGAGGAGCGGCTCGCCGGGCTCCATGAACGCTTCGACGCGCTCGCCGCAAGCAGCGGGGAACGCGAACTGCGCACGCTCCGCGAGCAGACCAGCGCGCTGGCTTCCCTGTCGGGAGCCGCGCCGGTGCACGGCCCGGGCCTGGTGGTCCAGCTCACCGACGCGGAGGGCGCGACGCGAGCGGACCCGGCCGATGCCGACTTCCTGATCCAAGACGTGGATCTGCAGGCGGTGGTCAACGCACTCTGGGCGGCCGGGGCGGAAGCTGTTGCCGTCGACGGGCAGCGCATCGTCTCGACCAGCTCGATCCGCAACGCGGGCGCCGTCGTGCGCCTGAACTACAAGGTGCTGACCTCCCCGTACCGGATCGAGGCGATCGGCGAGCCGGCGTCGTTGCGCGCGCGCTTCGATCGATCCGGCATCGCGCGTCGCTTCGGTGATTGGGTACAGATCTACGGCCTGGGGTTCACGGTCGGCACTGCCGATGACCTGACTCTGCAGAGCTTCTCGGGGAGCATCCGCTTCCCTCATGCACGTCCGATCGACCAAGGATAGGAGGATCTCGATGCTCGTCGTGGTCTCGCTCGCCGTCGGCATCGGGCTCGGGCTGGCGCTCGACCCCGAGGTGCCCCAACAACTCGCGGCCTACCTGCCGATGGCGGTGATGGCTGCGCTCGACAGCGTCTTCGGCGGGTTGCGCGCGCGGTTCGAAGGAACCTTCGACGATCGCGTGTTCGTCGTGTCGCTGCTCAGCAACGCGGTCCTGGCGGCGCTGCTGGTGTGGGCCGGCAACCGGCTGGGCGTGAACGACATGTCGATCGCGGTCGTCGTGGTCTTCGGCGTCCGCATCTTCCAGAACCTTTCGGCCATCCGCAGACACTTGTTCCACGCATGACCGACGTCCGACGGGAGTCCGAGCCGGGCGCTCCCCGGCGCCGCTTCGGCCCCCGTCCGGCGGGTCAGGCCGCGATCGCGGTCGCCGTCGCGCTGCTTGGGTTCCTGCTGGCGATCCAACTCCGCTCGCAGGAGGACCTTGCCGACCGGCTGGCGATCGAGCGCGAGGCGGATCTCGGGCAGTTGCTCAGCCAGTTGACGTCACGGTCCGATCAGTTGCTCGCGGACATCGTGGATCTTCAGGCACGGTTGAGCCAGAGCACCGGCTCCGCCGAGCAGGCCAAGGCGCTTCTGGAGAGCGCGCGCGCGGAGCTCGGGTCGCTGCAAGTCCTGCTCGGCATCGTGCCGGTGGAAGGAGAGGGCATCGTGATGACCCTGGAAGATCCCGAACACACGCTGGGTCCCGACGTGCTGCTCGACATCGTTCAAGAGCTTCGCGACGCGGGCGCCGAAGCCATCGATATCTCCGGGCTCCGGGTGGTGGCCCGCACGGCGTTCACCGGACACAGCGGCGACCTGGCGGTCGGAGGGACCCGCGTCTCGGCGCCGTACGTCATCAAGGCGATCGGTGCGTCGCCCACGCTGGCGGAGGCCATGCGGATCCCCGGCGGCGTGGTCGACGCCATCACATCGCTGCCGGGCGCCTCGGTTCGCATCGAAGAGCGCTCATCTGTCAGTATCCTGTCCGTCGCACCTGCACCCACGTTCTCTTACGCGCAACCCCAGCCTCGGAGGTGAGGGATGTACCCGGAGGAGCTCCGATACACCAAGGAACACGAATGGGCGAAGAAGGAGGACGGCGTCGTCCGCGTCGGCATCACCCACTTCGCACAGGACTCCCTGGGAGACATCGTCTACGTTGACCTGCCCGGTCCGGGCACGACCGTGGTCGCGAACAACCCGTTCGGGGAGGTCGAGTCGACCAAGTCTGTCTCCGATCTCTACTCCCCGGTCAGCGGCACCATCATCGAACGCAACGGTGCGCTCGAGGACTCGCCCGAGCTGGTCAACCAGGACCCGTACGGTGGTGGGTGGATGGTCGCGATCCAGCCCGCCGATCCAAAAGAGGTGGAAGGTCTGATGGAGGCGGGAGAGTATAAAGCCATGATCGAGGCTCAAGGAGAGGGCTGAACACCAGGTAGTTCCACCTGTGCTTCCGCACCGGCCGGCCCGGGTCGAGTTGCGTCCTGACCCTGTGGTATAAGTTGAGCTTCCTGACCACGGGGGGAGTTCATGTATTGCACGAGGTGCGGCCATCGGAACCCGGACGATAGCCGGTTCTGCGCATCCTGCGGGCAGACCCTCGGCGCGACGGACGACACCACCATGGCGATCGCCATCGAACCCGAGGAAGAGGCCGTCTCGCTGGACGGACTCGGCCCCGATCAGGGGCTGCTCGTGATCAAGGGCGGACCCTCGGCCGGCAGCACCGTCCTGATCGATCAGAACATCACCCGTCTCGGCCGCTCGCCCGATAGCGACGTGTTCCTCAACGACGTGACGGTGTCTCGAAGCCACGTGGAGATCACCAGGGAAGGCGAGCAGTTCCTCCTCAAGGACATCGGCAGCCTCAACGGCACCTACCTCAATCGCCAGCGGGTCGACAGCGCTGAACTCTCCAGCGGCGACGAGCTTCAGATCGGCAAGTTCAAGATCGTCTTCTACACGGCACCGAGGGGGCAGGGATGAGC
>Ga0299906_10000343_pt1 | contig 45631 bp, 36 predicted proteins | sample RVTome_14_FD_200259 | JGI IMG/M metagenome (GOLD analysis project Ga0299906, IMG submission 200259) | Soil microbial communities from uranium-contaminated site in the Upper Colorado River Basin, Wyoming, United States - RVT145D125 (version 2) ... | reverse complement strand
TCCGGTCTGGACGGCGGCGCTGCTCGACGCGGGAGCGACGGTGGTGGGCCTGGATCTGCCCCCCGCCGCGCCCGACGACGCCTTCGGCCGCCTCCAGGCGGCGCACGACCCGTCGAGGCTGTCGCTGCTGGCCGCCGACGTCACCGACCTGGCCTCGCTGACGGCCGCGCGGGACCGGGTCCTGGCCAGCCACGGCGCCCCCCACGTGCTCGTGAACAACGCCGGCATCGACCAGTCCCCCGGCAAGCCGGGGGACGGGTATCGCCTCGAGGAGATTCCGCTCGAGGTCAACGCCCGCATCTTCGGCGTGAACGCGCTGGGGCTGTTCCAGGCGACGCAGGTGTTCGGCGGCGAGATGGCGCGCGCCGGGCGCGGCTCGATCGTCAACATCGGCTCTCTCTACGCGTCGGTGGCGCCCGACCCGGCCTTCTACGATCACATTCAGAGCGACCCCCCGTTCCTGAAGCCGCCGGCCTACGGCGCGTCGAAGGCCGCGGTGGTGAACCTGACGCGATACCTGGCCACGGCATGGGGCCCGCGGGGCGTGCGGGTGAACGCGCTGTCTCCCGGAGGCGTGCTGGGCGGACAGGACGACGCGTTTCGCCGCAAGTTCTCGGCTCGCGTGCCGCTCGGCCGGATGGCCGCGCACGACGACCTGATCGGCCCCCTGCTCTTCCTCGCGTCCGACGCCTCGGCGTACGTGACCGGCACCGAGCTGCGCGTGGACGGAGGCTTCACCGCGTGGTAGCCCGGCCTCCGCTTCCGGTGCGGGCCGTGCTCTACCTGGCCAACACCGGGCTCAAGGCCGTCCGGCACCGCATCCAGCGCCTCAGGTCCGCTGGTGCAACTACCGGTACCGTGCCCGCACTTCGCGGATCGGGCGTTCCGCCTGGCGCTTGGCGGCTTTCGCGCAGGCGCCGGGCGAGACGCGCCGGCGCCGCCCGCCGCGGCCGCCGGCGTGGAACGGGACGGGCAGCTCAAGGTGCGCGCCGCCAAGCGCGGGCACCTGCGCAATCTGCTGGGCAACGACGACCTGCGGGAGCATCCCCAGTACCGGCGCCGATCACGACCGCGCGATAGTCGCGAACCATCTGGTGTTCGAATCGCCGTGTCCCGTAGCGAACGTCACCGGCACAGGATATGGCCCCTCACCTGAAGTCGATCGTCGTGCTGGTGTTGCTGGCAGCGACCACCATCCCGGGACAATCATCGTCGGCGGCGCGGGCCGGCCCGGCTGGCAGTCAGGCATGGACTCTGCCGCGAACCCCGGATGGCCAGCCAGACCGTGAGGGCGTCTGGATGTGGTGCACCCTCACACCCCTCGAACGACCCGAGCTATTCATCGTGTACCTGGAGACGCTGGCCACGAGCTACAGCCGCCTGTCGCCGCGGGTCGCTGGGCGGGACTGCGACGTCAACGCGCTGGTCGAAGACGTCGTGCGCGCGGCGCGGGGGCACGACGGCGTCGAAATCGAGACGCGACTGGGCAACGTCCCGCGCGTCGTCATCGACCTGCCGGCCGGCGGGCGGGACTGACGCAGGAAGAAGCCGCTTCGCGACCCCGCGAAGGCGGCGGGTCGGGCCATAATACCGGGCGAGCGGCGGTCGACGCCGGACGCCCGACCATGAAGATCCTCTTCTCCATGCGCCACGAGGGCGCGCTACGCAACTTCTCGTCCACGATTCGGGCGCTCGCGGAACGCGGGCACGAGATCCACCTGGCGTTCTCGGTATCGGACCGGTATGGCGATGGGCGTCTCCTGCACGAATTGCTCAACGAGTACCCCGCGGTTACCCACACCACCCTCACGAAGAAGCGGCCCTACCGGCTGTGGCTCGGCCTGGCGCGCGGCGTGCGCGTGTGGGTGGACTACCTGCGATTCCTCGAGCCCGAGTACAGAACGGCCGACGCGTTGAGAGCTCGAACGGAGCAGCGGATGCCGAGGGCGCTGGTGCGACTGAGCCGGCTCTTCGGGGACGGCAGCCCGCCCGGGCGGCGATGGCTCCGGCGGCTGCTGCTCGCGATGGACGCTGCAATCCCGACCGAAGCCTGGATCGATCGCCTCGTCCTCGAGCAGCGGCCAGACGTGCTGCTGGTCACGCCTCTGGTCGATATCGGCTCCGATCAGACGGAGTTCGTCAAGAGTGCCCGCGCGCTGGGCATCCCGAGCGGACTGTGCGTGCACAGCTGGGACAATCTCACGAACAAGGGGCTGATCCGCATCGTGCCCGACCGCGTGTTCGTGTGGAACGAGGCCCAGAAGCGGGAGGCCGTCGAGATGCACGGCGTGGCGGGGGAGGCTGTCGTCGTCACTGGCGCCCCGGTGTTCGATCAATGGTTCGAACGACGTCCGAGCACGACCCGCCAGGAGTTCTGCGAGAAGACGGGACTGCCCATCGACCAGCCGTACGTGCTGTACCTCGGGTCGTCGGTATTCATCGCGCCAGCCGAGGCCGCGTTCGTCGCGTCCTGGCTCCGGGCCCTGCGGTCAGGTCCGGACGAGCGTCTCCGGCACGTGGCCGTGCTGATCCGACCGCATCCGGAGAACCTGTCGAGCTGGCAGCAGGTCGATCTCTCGATGTTCCCTGGCGTCGTCGTGTGGCCCAGGGAGGGCGCGAATCCCGTCGACACGACATCGAAGAACGACTTCTTCGATTCGGTGCATCACTGCGCGGCCGCCGTTGGCGTGAACACCACGGCTCTGATCGAGGTCGGCATCCAGGAGCGCCCGGTGCTGACGGTGGGAGGTGAGGAGCACGCCGGCACACAGGCGGGGACGCTGCATTTTCACTATCTCCTGACCGAAGGTGGGGGGCTCGCACGTCATGCCAGCACCCTCGACGAGCACGTCACTCAGCTGTCGCGGGCCCTCGACGCACCTGAGGCCGATCGCGCCCGCGCGCGTGGCTTCCTGCGAGCGTTCGTCCGGCCGTTCGGGCTCGAGCAGCCGGCCACGCCGCATCTGGCTGACGGCATCGAGGCGCTGGGTCGGATCGAGCGACGGTCTTGGCGCCTGCCGGTGCGCCTGTATCCGCTCCGCCTGGCGCTCTATCCGCTCGCCCTGGCGTACAACGTGGCTCGACTGTTCGCGGGCGCCAGACGCGGCCGGGGCCTCGGACCGATGACGGCCGGCGGCGCCGTGCATCGAGCCGGGCTGGCCGTGCTCGACCGCATCCTCGAATGGCGACCGGTCCGCGGCTTTGTCAAGAGGACCGTCGTGCCCAGGGTGATGGGGCGAGCCGAGCCCCAGACGGCGTCCGACGAGCTGGCGGCGGTTCAGAGGACCATCGACCGCCTGTACAACGGCCGAAGGCCGATCATCGTCGGCCCCTGGCTGAGCGAGCTGGGATTCGAGGTCCTCTACTGGATTCCCTTCCTCCAGTGGGTGAAGACGCACTGGCCCTTCGAACCCGAGCGGCTGATCGTGGTGTCGCGCGGAGGGGTGCAGCCCTGGTACGCGAACGTCGGTGGCCGCTACGTCGATCTGTTCGATCTGTTCCCTGCGGAAGAGTTCCGTGTCCGCAACGAGCGGCGCGTGCTCGAGGGACGGCAGAAGCAGCACGAGGTCGGAGACTTCGACCGGGAGATTGCCCGGCTGGTTCGGGCATCTGTCCAGCGGCCCGACGCGGACATGCTTCACCCGATGCTGATGTACCGGCTGTTCAACCCGTACTGGAACGGGCAGGCGCTCGCCGGCCTCGTCGACCGGCATGCGTCGTTCGAGCGGCTGCCGGCGCCGGACGGGTCCAAGCTGGACGGGGTGCTGCCCGAGCGGTTCATCGCCGTTCGCTTCTATTTCAACGACTGTTTCCCGGAGAACGAGACGAACCGCGCGTTCATCAGGCGGCTGCTGGCGGGGCTCAGGGCGTCGTCGGACGTCGTCATGCTGAATTCGGGTCTGCAGCTCGACGACCACGTGGACTGGGATCCGGGTGACGCCCACCGGATCCGCACGATCGACGAGTTCATGACGCCCCAGAACAACCTGCATCTCCAGAGCGTGGTGATCAGTCGCGCCCAGGGCTTCGTCGGGACCTACGGAGGGCTCGCCTATCTGCCGCCCTTCTACGGCGTGAACTCCGTCTGCTTCTTCTCGCGCACGCCGAACGTCGCCGTGCAGCACCTGGAGCTGGCTCAGCGCGTCTTCGCGCGGATGCGGCGCGGATCCTTCGCGGCGCTGGACGTCGGATCGGCTGATCTGCTGCATCTGGCATTTGGCGACGCGGAGCGCCTGTCGACGTCTGTCGCCGGAGGACTCGACGTGGGCAGCGGGCGAACGCTGCGCCGCTGACGAGGGGACGACCACGGGAAGAGAGATGATTGTACGGTTCCACGAGCTGAAGGGGCTGCGAGACACCGTGGCGATGGTCGATGGCGCATTCGACCCGCTCCATCACGGTCATGTCGAGTACTTCCGGCAGGCGCGCCGCCAGGGGTGGCCGCTGCTGTGCAATATCGCGCCGGACAGCTATCTGCAGACGAAGCACACGCCGTTGCTCCCGGCGGAGCTCCGTGCCCACGTGCTCGACGCGCTGCGCGACATCGACTACACGCACGTCAGCAGCTGGGCGACGGAGGTGGTGATCCGTGAGTTGCGCCCGGTGGCGTTCATCAAGGGCAAGGACTGGGAGGGGCGGCTCCCGGCGCGCGAGGTGGACACGTGCGAAGACCTGGGAATTCGTGTCGTCTACCTGGACACGATTCGGGACTCCTCCAGTCGCCTCCTGGACCAGTTCCGGGATCACGGGCAGGTGTCCACCGTCGGGAAGGGACTGTCGACGGGGCGCGGCGACGGGGATCCGGAGTGACCGCCCGGGAGTCTCCGGGCATGCAACCGGGCCAGGGGCGCATCTCGCCGACCCGCCCGACGCTGCTGAGCCTCGGTGATCGGATCGCCAAGGGAGTGGCTGCGCTCTCGGCGAGCCTCTTTGCGTGGCCGCCGGCCCGGGCGTACGCACGACGCTACATCGTGCCCCGCGTTCTGCCGCAGATGATGACCGGCGATGTGCCGACTCAGGAGATGGCGGCCGTACGCCGCAACCTGCAGCGTCTGGCGAGCTCCCGGGATCCGATCCTGGTTGGCCCCTGGGTCAGCGAGGTCGGTTTCGAGCTGCTCTACTGGATCCCGTTCCTCAACTGGGTGACGACCTATCGCGTGTTCGATCCGGAGCGCCTGATCGTCGTGTCACGCGGGGGTGTGGCGCCCTGGTATCGGCACCTGACGGATCGCTACGTCGATCTGTTCGACTTCTACACACCGGACGAGTTCCGTGTCAGGAACAACGACCGCCAGCGGGGTCACAGGCAGAAGCACCTGACGCCCAGCGAGCTCGACCTGGAGATCGCCGATCGCGTGGGCCGGCACGTGGAGACGACGCACCTCGAGTCGTTGCACCCCATGTACATGTACCGCCTGTTCTATCCCTTCTGGAAGAGCAAGATGTCGATGCATCTCGTCGACACGTTCGCGTCGTTCCGGCCGCTGTCTCCGATCGACACGAGCGCGGTGGATGGTCATCTGCCGCGCGATTTCGTGGCGGTGCGCTTCTACTTCAACGAGTCGTTCCCCGAGACGGAGCAGAATCGGGCCTTCGTGAGCCGTGTGATCGAACGCCTGACGGAGACCAGCGATGTCGTGCTCCTCGACCCCGACATGCGGATCGACGACCACCGGGACGTCCCGGTCGGTGCCCGGCCACGTGTGCACGGCGTGCAGCATCTCGTGACGCCGCGTAACAACCTGCAGATCCAGACCCAGGTCGTCAGTCGCGCACGTGCGTTCGTCGGCACCTACGGAGGGCTGTCGTACCTGGCGCCGCTCTACGGCGTTCCGGCGGTGGGCTTCTACTCCGACCGGACGCGCTTTTCCCCGCAGCACCTGGATCTGGCCCGACGCGTGTTCGCTCGATTCGACGGCGGGGGCTACGTCGTGATCGACACGCGCGACGCGGATCTGGTAGCCATGACCCTGGGCGATCGTGCGCACGCCGGACAGGGCGTGCTCCCGTCCGATCCCGGTCGGCGCGCCTGAGCGACTCACCGAAGCGATCGAATCCGGGCCGGCGCCGTGGGGCGACGCCGCTCAACCGACCGGTTCGACGCTCGTCGCGTCGTCGGGCTCGAGGTCGTCCCACTGCAGCAGATGGTCCCGGCGGATGCTGCGGCGAAGCCTCCTGCCCACGACCGACCCGATTTCCGCGGCCGAGAGACCCGTGCCGGGCTTCTTCAGATCGACGTGATCGGGCCTCAGGATCGTGCCGGCGTCGAGGTCCACACGAGCGCACAGGCTCCTGCGGAAGGTGGACCGCATGCCGGCGAGCTCCTCCAGTACATCGTCCTTCGCCACGGCGTGCTGTCGCGCGGCTTCCAGGAAGCGCACGCCGCGGACGAGCTCGCCGAGCTCCTCCACGGTCACGCTCGACGTGACGTCAGGGCCGAACATCGCCCGATGAAAGGTCACGTGGACCTCGACCAGATCGGCTCCCAGGGTCGCGGCGCCGAGTGCGGGGAAGATCGTGCCCGAATGATCGGAGAGTCCCACCGGACACTCGTACCGATCACGGAACTCCCGCAACAGGTTCAGTCCGATCTTCTCGGGGGGACACGGGTACAGCGACGTCGCCTGCACCACGGCGAACGGGGCCTCGAGTCTGCGACAGAGGCGCACGGCCTCGTCGATCTCGCTCTGGGCGCTCAGGCCGGTGGACAGCAGCACGGGCGCTCGGGTCCGAGCGATGCGCTCGAGCAGCCGCACGTTGGTCAGTTCACCGGACCCGATCTTCCACGCGGGCATCCCGATCCGCTCGAGGAGGTCGACGGCCGCGATCGAGAACGGAGAGCTCAGGAACGCGAGCCCTCGCCGCGACGCATGCGTGGCCAGGTCGCGCCACTCGTCGTCCCGGAAGGCCGTGCGCTGCCAGTACGCGTATCGGGTTGGATCCTGGCGCGTGAGCGGGACCCGGAACGCCTCGTCCAGCGTGCTCTCGGCTTCGGCGATGTGGGTCTGGAACTTCACCGCGTCCGCGCCGGCCTCCGCGATCGCGTCGATGAACGCGTGCGCCATTCCCAGGCTTCCGTCGTGCGCCTGCGCCACCTCGCCGATGATCAGGCAGCGACCGCTTCCGACCGTCAGATCGCCCACGGCGAACGTCACCGCCAGTCCCTCGCGTTCATGCGACCCGCCGCGACTCGGGACGCGGCCCTCGCTTGCGGCGCTTGCGCGCCCGGTGGTACTCGGCCACGGCCGTCGGGAGATCCAGCTCCTCGAACCACTTCTTCTTCACGCGGGACGACGAGGAGCCGAACGTCTCGCGGAGCGCCCGTCGACGCGGGTTGGGCCGGGCGGCGATGGACAGCCATCCGGCGGCCGCCAGCAACAGGCGCAGGGGGTAGAAGCGGCGCGACATGCGGCTCGGGGCCCGACGTCCCTCCTGGCCCAGCCGCTCGATGGCGTCGACGAGCAGGCCAGTGGCAGGTGTGTCGAGACCGTGCGGCCGCACGAAGGACCTGACGAAGTGCTCGACCGTCTTGCGGCGCTCCTCGGGGAATCGCAGCGTGTACTCCAGCTGCCTGGCGTGCTCGGTGAGGCCGGTCGCGACCTGCAGAAAGCCCCCGTGCTCTGGCAACAGGTAGTGAAAGTGGAGCGTCCCGGTCTGTGGCACGGTGAACTCCGGGGCCAGGATGGTGTGAACGGTCCGGCCCAGCACGGCCGCGTCGATGAGCGCCGTGGTGTTCAGGCCGACCACGCCCGCGGCGTGATACATCGTGTCGAAGTAGTCCGAGCGGGCCTCCTGGCTGGTCGGATACGTGCCGTGCGGGGGAAAGACACGGACCGTGTCGTCGCTGGCCCAGGAGACGTCATGCCAGTGCGCCGAGTTGAAGGGATGGGGCCGGATCACGACGCTGGCCTTCCCGATCTCTGCACCCGACTCGCTCCGCAGCGCCTGCAGCCACTGCCTGACGAAGGCGAGCTCCTGCGCCGGTGGGGAGCAGGCCTCGCCGGAGCCCAGAAAGAGGATGAACGGGGCGTCGCTGCGGATCAGGACCTTCCGGCAGAACTCCTCCCGCGTGAGACGAGGCCGTCGATCGAACCACTTGTCGAACACCGGCGCGCCCGTGACGACCACTCGCTCGGGCGGGAGCTGCTGAAAGGTCGTGGCCTCGGTCTTCTGGATGTCGTTCCAGACGGCGACCGAGTCCGGCTGCACACGCATCCAGCCCTTCGACGTCAGATTGTCCCAGCTCGCGATGCACACGCAGGTGGGAATGCCCAGCGCCTTCGCACTCTTGACGAGATCGACCTGCGCCGACCCGCGCGTGATGAATGGCGTGACCACGACGACGTCGGGCTTCAGCCCCTTGAGGAATCGCTCGAGCCGTCGGCTGCTGGGGATGGCCGCCTCGAGCCACCCGAAGGCCCGCATCAGCGTCTCCGTGCGCCGGGCGCTGAGCGTGTCCCACCGCGCCAGGAACCTGAACGGCCGTTCGAGCTCGGTGCGCCACCGCTCCTTCGAGAACGACGAGTCGGCGTAGAGCGGTGAGAGGTACCGCACGTAGTCCGCCGCGATCCGGCAGGGCGTGCCTACGGCCTGCCAGATCTCGTCATGCAACGGGATCTCGCGGAGCCAGCGGATGTCTCCCTCGGCGCCCTTGAGTGTGCTGAGTCCGGCCAGTTCCTTGTACGGCTTGTTGAACGCCAGGTGGACCGTATGGCCGCGTTCGGCCAGGAGGCGTACCGTCGAATCGAAGAGCCTTAGGAACCCCGGGAACTCCATCACGAAGAGGATTCTCATGGAATCAACGCACGTGCCGGCGCGGAGACGGGGACGGGCACGCAGGACAGTATGCCCGCGCGTGCTCGGGCCGGGCAACCAGCCGGGCCTTCGTCACGTCGCGCTCGCGTCACGGAGAACACGACGGGAGAGGGCGTGCTCGGCTCTGGCCCAGTCCTCCATGGTGTCGATCGACAGCGACTCGCCCGCCTCCATGATCAGGGGGCGGCAATCCTCGCCGTAGATGTTGCCGAAGCGCTCCACCGTGTCGCGTCGAAAGCTGTACAGCGTGCCGTCTCGGTAGTACGCCGGTCGGACGTCCTGTCGTCGGGTCACGCCCGCGCCCTCTGGCAGAAATGGCCGCAGGGTGCCCTTCTCGATGCGCATCACGTAGTCCGGCGACAGATGGCGCGGCATCTCGACGACGGAGACGACCGAATCCGCGCCGCTGTCCTGCAGCAGCTCGACCGCGCGCCGGATGTGCTCCCCTCGGCGCAGCGGAGAGGTCGGCTGCAACAGCACGACGACCTCCGGAATCCATCCGGCGTGCGCAAGCTGGTCCAGCGCGTGCCGAACGACCGGCAGCATGGGCGTGTCGTCCGCAGCGAGCGTGTCGGGACGCAAGAACGGCACCTCGAGGCCCGCCCGCCGGCCGGCCTCCGCGATGTCTGGCGCGTCGGTTGTCAGGACGACTCGGTCGATCACGCCGGACTCGCGTGCCGCCTCCGCGACGAAGTCCAGCAGCGTGCGCCCCGCCAGGAGCCGGAGATTCTTGCTGGGTACGCCCTTCGAGCCGCGTCGCGCCGGGACGATCGCCAGCGTGCTCACGACGGCCTCGGAGCGTTCTGCACGAACCGGAGCTCTCGAAAGAAGGCGCTGACGGAGTCGGGGTCGGGCAAGGCGGACGGTCGAGGCGCCGCGGGGCGGCAGAGATAGCCGACGTGCAGATGCTCGGGCGCGTAGTCGGTGCAGTCGATCTCGAAGCCGGACCGGCGCAGGTAGGCCTCCATCGTGTCCTGGGTCAGCGAGTAGGGGTGATCGATCTTGGTCGCCTCCTCTACCGACCAGGCGCGCAGGTAGGACGCGCGGAAGTCCACGATGTCGACGAAGAGCCGACCGGCATCGGTCAGCAGCCCGCGCACGCGGCGGAGCGTTCCGCTGATGTCCAGCAGGTGATCGATCGTCTGACAGATCACCACCACGTCGAACCGGCGATCGCCGAAGTCGTGTTCCTCCACGAGACCCACGATCGTGTCCAGGCCCATGGACCGTGCCACCTCCACCTCGGATGGCGCCGGGTCGATCAGCGTGGTCGTCAGGCCGAAGGCCCGTCCCAGGCGGGAGGCGACGACGCCGGTCGATCCCCCGATGTCCAGGAGCGTGGTGAAGCCTGCTCCGGCGACGAACGGGCGCATGAACCGCACGCGGTCACGCGCATACTCCTCCTGTTCGGCCTGAATGGAGCGCGCGTCGATCAGCCTGCCGTGGAACGCGCTCACGAGAGGCCGGTATGTCTGCTCGTAGAACGCGGCGTACGCGCCAGCCGTCAATCGCGGATTCATGAACGCGAGGCCGCACCGTCGGCAGGCCGCCGTGCGGGCGCTGAATCCGTAGCGGTCCCGGCTCGTGAGGGCGATGAAGGAATCGGCACCGCACAGATTGCAGGTGGTGACCGGCTCCTGTGGCTGACCGTCGAAGTCATAGCCCAGGGCTGCGATTCGATGGCCACGCTCGGCGGTCATGATCAGAACGTGAGGTGCTTCTCGATCGGTAGATCGGCCGTTGCCAGGCAGTCGGCGATCCGCGCCCCGGCGTGGCCGTCTCCGTAGAGGCGGTCGGCGGCCGGCCGGCCTGCCCGCATGTGGCGGCGAATCGCGTCGGCAATGGCCGTCCGGTCGTAGTCGACGTCGATCACGTTCCTGCCGCGCTCGCGGCCCTGCTGACGGGATCCGATGTTGACCGCCGGCACGCCCAAGAACGAGCACTCGCGGATCGCCACGCTGGAGTTGCCCACGATGGCGGTCGAATGCAGCAACAGGCGAAGGAAATCCTCCGGCGCCATGTTCCGGAAAAGGTGCAGATTGCCGGGCTGCTCGCGCTCCCGGAACATGCGAATGCCCTTGGACGTCGCGTCGGATCCAGCATCGGCGTTCGGCCAGAACCACAGCACGGGAAGGCCGAGCGCCGTCACGGCGAACAGTGTCTCGGTAATCTGTCGACGGGCCTCGTCGTACTCCGTCGTGACCGGATGCTGCAGGACCACGAAATACCCGTTCGCCAGGTCGGCCCTCGGGCCGACGCCGCCGTACTTCTCGAACGGGTCGAAATCCATCGCCGGGCACGCGGCGACCTGACTGGCGATGTCGATTGACGGGCAGCCCGTGACGATCACGGTCTTCTCCGGCTCGCCGAGCCTGATGACACGCTGCCGTGCCAGCGCCGTGGACACGAGGTGCAGGTTCGACAGCTTCGTCACCGCGTGCCGGACCTTCTCGTCGACCGATCCGGTGACCTCGCCCCCCTGTACGTGCACGACCGGCAGGTTCATGTAGGCGCCGGCCACCGCGGTGGCGATCGTCTCGTACCGATCGGCCACGGTGACCACCGCGTCGGGACGCAGGTTCTCGAAGGCCGTCGCGAGCTCCGACAGGCCGATGCCCGCCGACTTGGCCGACGTCACGAGGTTCTCGCCCTCGAGCACCATGTACACCCGCTGATCGACCTCGAACCCGTCGCGTTCGATCGTCTGCAGCGCGTTGCCGTAGCGATCAAGGAGCGCCGATGCCGCCACGACCAGCTGCAATTCGAGGTCGGGACGCGCACGGATGGCCTGAAGCGCCGTGCGAATGCGGGAGTAGCTGGGCCGTGCCGTCACGACCACGCAGATCTTTCGTCGCGCCATGCTGCAGGGTTCAGTCTAGACCAGACCGGAGCCGGTCCACTCAGGGGAGCGCGAGGGATCTCGACGTCGAGCATCGCGTTCGACCATCTTGCTCCCATCCGGCAGCGGCCGGTAGCACGGCCACCCGTCTTCTCCGTAGCTGCGCAGGGACGGGCGATCGGGGCGGACCAGGATGTCGTAGCGATCGTCGTCGGCCTCGATCCGTCCACCCAGCCGGTACTCGCCGGCGGTCAGATCGAACAGCTCCGGAAACGTCTCCCTCGGCTCGCGGGTGGAACCGGCCTTGACGAACACCATCCTGGGTGGCGACCGTCGGATCTTGTCGAGTTCCATGGCTCGCTCGTGTGGCAGGGCTCCGAGATCGGGCAGGAAGAAGGCGTGGCGGCTTGCCATCAGCCGATCCGCGTAGTAGTAGATCTCGGGCGCGAACCACAGTACGAGGATGCGATCGTCGGACGGCAGGCAGTCCCGCGCGTAGGTCGCCAGGCGGAGCGTGACCTCCGGCGTGCGGCCGCGCCAGTGATCGATGGGTGGGCTGGACCAGAGGCGGCTGCGCACGTCCGCCCAGGCTCCTGACGTTTCAGCGAGCTGGCGGACACGATCGCCGGGCTGCCCGGTCTCGGCCAGCGCCTTGACGACGAGTGTCGCCAACGCCCCCACGGCCAGGCGCACCAGCCAGCGCCTCCACCACGTTGCGCCCGAGGCCAGCCGAAACAGCGTGACACCGAGCACCGCGAGGGTGATTCCCGGGAGCACGATGGCTTCCCCCACCCTGACGTTGAAGGGCGTGCGCAGGATGCCCAGGTCGACGAGCAGCGCGAAGACGGCGAACCAGGCGAGAGACCGTGCCTCGATCGGACGCGGAAGGTGCTCACGGAGGAGGAGCCCGCCGGCAGCCGCCAGGAGCGGCAGGGCCAGCAGCAGGATGGCGCCTGCGTCTCCGGCGGCGCGGGAGGACTCGAGGGCCGGCAGGATCCTGATGCGCAGCCACCAGTGCGCGAAGCGTCTCGCACGGGACGCCGGCCACTCCTCGGGTGACACGCGAGCCGCACCGCGGTCGATGCCGTCGGTGTCCTCGACGATCGGCTCGGAGATGAGCGCGCGCAGCTCCCGCACGGCGCGCGTCGACAGCCGTACGTGGCCGGAGCGGTCGTCGCGCATGTCCACGATCTCGAGTCCGTACCGCTCGATGACGGCTCGCCGGGCGTCGGCCGGGCTGTCCGCCGTCCATCGGATGCCGACGACCGGCGCGTACGATGCTGGCGGGTCCACGGCGACCAGGTCCCCCGGGGCCCGTATCGGCCACCGGGGCACGACGCCGCCGGTGAAGCGGTGTTCCGACGTGAAGGCCGTCAGCCCGCTCTGCAAGAAGGGGATGGGGCCGCCTCCTTCGAACGACGCGAAGGTCACCCATGGCGCGACGACCGCGATCGCCACCGCGCCGCTCTGCGCCCATCGCGCCACCGTCACCGTGGTCCAGCCATGAGCGGCCACTATGGCCAGCGCCACGCCGATGGCGACGTAGGCACCATGGTCGGGCCGCCAGTAGAAGGCCACGCCTGCGGCCAGTCCCAGCACCAGGGCACGCCGCACGCCAGGTCCCCCGACGTACCACCACCAGAGCCACGCCGCTGCGGCGTACACGATCAGCTTGGGATAGGCGTAGCTGCGCGGCGTGGCCACGACGAGCAGCAGCGCGGCCAGCACGGCTGCGACCGTGGAGCCGGTGACCCGGCGGACCGTATCGTAGACAAGAAAGGTGGCGAGGCCGACGAGCAGCCCGACGAGCACGGCCTCCGACAGGAGCCGGTAACCGAGCGTTGCTTCGGCCAGGGCGCTCAGCGCGTACATCAGGCCCATGCCGTAGTCGAAGAAGTCGCGGACCGGGACCTCACCCGCCAGCAACTGCCTGGCGTAGGCGCGATGCATGAAGTCGTCGTTGACGAGGAACGCGGCGTTCAGCAGCTTGTGCAGGCCGGCGAGGATGGCCACGACGAGTCCCGGAGCGAGCGCGCGGTTAGCCAATGCCGGCATCGTTAGGGCTCGGACGAGGGCGCGGTGGACGGTGTGCGGAGGCCAGCCTCATCGCGGGTGTTCCGATTGTAGTCGGCCGGTCAGGGCGATCGGGCGCGGGTCCGGCGACAGCGGTATCGCGATGTCAGTAGTCCTTGGCGCGAGTGAGCCAGCTGGCCTGCTCGTCGCCGTCGAGGGCCCGGATCAGCCGCTCCTTCGTGACGTCGTCGACACCGAACTGCACCTGGTACAGATGCCGCTTGGTGCCCGGCGGCGCGTCTGCGGGAATGGACGCCCCGTGGGCCCCGGTCGAGTTCAGGAACACGAGCGCCGTGTTGCGGCGAGCCGGCACGTCCACTGCCAGCTCGCACAGACCTTCGTCGACCCACAGGGGGGAGCCGTGGCTCACCAGGCCTGGCCGAGCTTCTCCTGGATGTTCGGGATCTCGTTCAGCGCGGCCTGCTGCTGCGCGAGCAACTCCTCCAGGCGGTCGAGCTGCTGCGCCATCTTCCGCATCGCGCGCACGTGCTCCTTCTGGCTGGACTGGAGCGTCGAAGGTGAGGTGCCCGAGGCGGGCTGTCGTATCGGCCGCTCGAACGAGTCGTAGCGGGCTGAGGCGAGCCGGACGCGTCCGCAGCGACATGATGCTCAGCTCATGCACGGCCACGCGGCGTCGCCGTAGGTGCCGGTGGCCGGGCGGTCTCGACGTCGGAAGATGTGATAGTGCTGTCCATCGTCCTCGAACGAGGCCTCCTCCACGTACTCCCGCCGCACGTACTCGACGACCGCGGGATAGTACTCGATCAGCCCCTTCAGGTCATCGGTCAGAGCGTCGGTCGCCAGGGCGATCGGAGGGGCATAGCGCATGAGCTTGTCCACCGACATCTCCTGCTCGCCAGGGGCGGCCTTCCCCGGAATATTGGCGAGGCTGCGGTTCGCCATGAGCCGCTCGGAGTAGTAGTAGATCTCCGGTGCGAACCACAGGACGAGAAGACGATCGGACGGAGCAACACAGTCACGCGCGTAGCGCGCGAGCCTCAGCTCCGGAGGCGTGTCGCGTCCGTCCCAGTAGTTGAGAGCCGGTCTCGTCCACAGCAGTCCCGCGACCTCCGTCCATGCGCCGCGTGCGCGCCGGGCAGAGCGCCAGTCGCCGGCCAGCCAGCCCACGCGCACGTCGAACTGTCCGGCCATCGCCACGGTCTTGGCCATGAACACGGCAAGCACCACGGTCGCCGCGCCGTACATCCATCGCTTGGGGCCTTTCCGGACGATGGTGGCGCGCCATAGCGCGGCCACCCACAGTCCCAGGAATATGGCCGGGAGTAAGACTCCATCGAGCGCTCGCACGTCGTAGGGCGTCCGCGTCAGGCCGAGCGCGGAGACGACGCCGAATCCGGCGAACCCGGCGACGTACGCCGTCTTCCCGGTTGCGGGAAGCCGACGCGCGAACCACGGCGCCAGAAGCAGCGTCGCGAGCGGCAGACCGTAGAACAGAGCTGCAGCGGCCTCGTTCGCGCGAAAGAGATCGCCGACGCCCGGGAACAGCGAGACGCGGAGCCACCAATGTGAGAACTTCCAGCGCTGCCAGAAGGGAAACGTCTCCCCGGTCAGCGTGCCCTGTCCGCGGTTGATGCCGGCGGTATCCTCGACGATCGGTTCCCCTACCAGACCGCCGAGGTTGGCGATCGCGTACTCGGACATCCGAACCTCCACGCCCGTCGCGTCCGGAGTCTCGACCGGGGTGAGGCCGTATCTGGCGATCACGTCGCCGCGTTCGGTAACCGCACTATCCGGTGTCCAGCGCAGGCCGACGACAGGTGCGTAGGTCCCTTGCGGCTCGATTCCGATGACGTCAGTCAGCGTGCGCACCGGCCATCGCGGAAGCGCATGTCTGTTGAGTCGCAGGTGCTGTTCCTCGGCCACGACGAAGCCGCCCTTCACGTAGGCGACGAGACCGGTCTCCATCGAGACGAAGACCAGAAAGGGGGTCACGAGCGCGACGGCCGTGGCCCCGGCCTGCGCCAGCCGCACCGTGCCGAGCCGGCTGATGCCATGAGCCGACACGACGGCCAGCGCCACGGCGATCGCCACGTAGACGCCGTGGTCCGGGCGCCAGAAGAAGGCGGCGGCGGCCCATGCGCCAAGAGCCAGCGCCTTCGGCCGGCTCGGCGCGAGCACGTACGACCACCAGAGTGTTGCCGCGACGGCGTACACGACGATTTTCGGGTACGAGTATCCGCGCACGCCGGCCAGGATCAGGATCACGGCCGCGAGCGCGCCGGCCGCCGTGGAACCGGTTAGCCGATGGACCAGCCGGAACGACAGGAAGGCGCTCACGGCCAGGGCCGCACCCACCACCAACGCCTCGGAGAGCAGTCGGTGGCCGATCACGCCCTCGGCGACAGCGCTGAGCACGTACATCAGGAAGAGTCCGGTGTCGTAGAAATCGCGGACCGGCCAGTCGCCGCCGAGCAACTGGTTCCCCATCACGACGTGCATGTAGTAGTCGTTGGTTGGATCGCTCGCGAGTACCATCTGGTACACGGCCGCCAGCAGAGCGAGGGCGGTTGCCACGAGCCATGGCAGGTTGGATTTCACAGGCGGGAACGCGCGCGGCCAGGTCACTGTGGACGATCGGGCGGATGGCCCGAAAGGCTAAAGCCGTTTTATCTCACATCGCGCGGACGGTCACAAGACGCACCGGGGGCCTCGCAACGACGGCATGATGACTGAGCGTCAGGAAATGGACATGCGGTCCCACACGGATTCCGGACGCCGCCCGCCCGACCGGCCGGCGATCATCACGGGTGCCCTGGCCTGGGGGGCCGCAACCTTCCTCTTCCGCTACCTGACGGTCGAGTTCACGAACGATCATTTCGTCCACCTGTCACGTGGTTGGCAGATCGTCCAGGGCGAGGTGCCGATCCGCGACTTCTTCGATCCCGGCCTGTTCCTGCACTATTACGCCTCGGCTGGCGCGCTGCTGCTGTCTGGGCACAACCTCCTGGGCGAGGCGCTGCTGACCTCGCTCTTCATGGGAGCCGGCGCCGGGTTGACCTTCGCCGCTGCGGCTCGCCTGTCGGGGTCTCGCCGGGCCGCCTCGGCTGTGACGCTGCTCGTCGTGATGTCGATGCCGCGCCTGTACAACTACCCGAAGGTGTTCTTCTACCCGCTCGCACTGGTCGGCGCGTGGTTCTATGCCGACAGGCCCTCGCGTGTGCGCCTCGTCTTCCTGGCGGCGATCACCGTAGTCGCGTTCTTGTTCCGTCACGACCACGGCGTGTACATCGCAGTCTCGCTGGCCGTGCTGATCGCGGTTCGACACTCGGACAACCGGCGCGTCGCGCTGTCTCGTCTCGTGCAGTACGGCGGCGCAGGGCTGCTCCTCGTCCTGCCCTTTCTGATCTTCGTACAGGTCACGGCCGGGCTGCCCCGATACGTGCGCGGCCTCTCGCCCCAGGCGGGCGGCATCCTGAACGTCCGGGTCCTCGGCGTGCCGTTCACGTTCGACGCCACCAAGCCGCTGACCGTTGTGGAGCCGGCCGTGTATCCGCGAATCGCCGTGCGGTGGGCTCCCGAGGTCGACGAGAGCGCGAGGCGGAGGCTCGAGGCGGCCCATGCGTTGGCCGATTCCCAGTTCGTGGACGGCACATGGACGTACGCGATCACCGACCAGAGCCGGGCGGCGATCGGCGCCCTCGTGGAAGACCCGGCGGTCGAGGACACGAACGGGATCGACCGGGGGGGGCGTCGGCTCGATTCGAGCGATCCGCTCTACAGGCGGCTCCAGCGCTCCGTCCCGCTGTTTCGGACGCGGTTCCTGCCAGGTGTCCTCAACGAAACCAACGCCCACGCGTGGCTCTACTACGTGACGTTCTCCGTGCCCCTGGCTGCGCTGTTGCTGCTCGTCGCCCTGCACTGGCACGGCCGGATCGGCCGCTCCGAGATGGCCGTGGCGGCGATGGCCGCCGTACTCGGCGTCGTGATCGTGCAGCGACTGGTGCGCGGGTCCCCCGACTCCCGGTTGCCGGACGTCGCGGCACCGGTTGCCGTGGTGGGCACGTGGGTCTGGATTCACGCGTCGCAGTGGGCCTTCCGGGGCCGGTGGGTTTGGGGGGGGCTTCTGTCGTGCTTCCTGCTCATCACCTTCTGGAGCGTGTGGACCTATGCGTTGGTCGGACGTGCCATCGAGCGGAGCGGTGTCCTCGAGGGACCGGCCGGTGTGTGGTCTCGCACGCGTGCAGTCACCGAGGGTTCCCTCGAACGGCCGATCGACGGGTGGCGCCCGGAGCACATGGACCTCCGTGGCCTCACGCGCTATGTCTTCGAGTGCACACAGCCGGACCACCGCGTGCTGGTCACCTGGTTCGAGCCTAGAGTGTTCTTCTACGCCGAGCGCCGGTTCGCCGGCGGCCAGGTGTACCTCCATCAGAACTGGCACGCCTCGCGCGAGGACCAGCAACTTGCGGTGGCCCGCCTCGAACGGCAGCGCGTACCCGTGGTCCTGGAGGAGACCGATTCGGGCAACGAACAGCGCTTTCCGCTGGTCTTCGAGTACATTCGCCGATACTACGTGGAAGCGCCCATGACCCCCGACCTGAGGTCGTACCGCGTGCTCGTCGACCGACGGCTGACGCCGACCGGCACGTATGAGCCGCTGGGATTACCGTGCTTCCGCTGACCCCATGTTCTGCGTGAGTGGGCTGATCGGGTGGCGATTCACCTCGTCGACGGGCTTACGCGACGCCCTGCCACCGTGGCGCGGACGATAGGCAACATGAAGGCAGGTTTCGCGGCATCTTCGCCAGCCGAAAGGACTCCGCGTGGACGGAGGCTTCACCGCATGGTAGCCCAGTCGCCGGTCGCGGCCGCCGCCTCATGACGGCAAGGACCAGGCCGACCTCCAGGCCTCCTCTTCCGGTGCGGGCCGTGGTCTTTGTGGCCAACACGGGACTCAAGGCCGTGCGCCACCGCATCCAGCGCCTCAAGGTCGGCTGGCGCAACTACCGCTACCGCGCCCGCAACTCGTGGACGGGCCGCACGGTCTGGCGCCTGGCGGCCTTCGCGCAGGCGCCCCGCGAGACCCGCGCGCGGCGACGAGCGGCGGCCGCCTACACCACGCGCATCCGGAGCGCGGAGATGTCTGCACGCGACGGCTTCTGTCTGCTCGAGCCGGCGTACTTCCCCGACATCCACCGGGTACTGACCGTCTGCCGCGAGCTGTTCGAACGCAAACTGGCCGCCGCGGCGGGCGCGGACACCTCGGGCGTCGAGCGGGACGGTCAGCTCAAGGTTCGGGCCGCCAAGCGCGAGCACCTGCGCAACTTGCTCGGCAGCGACGACCTGCGGGAGCATCCCGAGCTGGTGGACTTCGCGCTCAGCGAGGCGGCGCTCGGTACGGCCGCCCGGTACCTCGGCACGATTCCCTATCTCAACCGGGTCGATCTACTCTACTCGGTGCCGCGGGCCGACGACGAGAAGGTGTCGAGCCAGCTCTTCCACGTCGATCCGGAGGGCCTGTCCCAGGTCAAGTTCTTCATCAACGTCTACGACGTGGCTGAGACCGAGGGGCCCTTCACCTTCATTCCGGCCGCCGAGACGGCGCGCATCGTGCGTGAGGTGACTGGTCTGCGGCGCCGGGCCGGCAAGGCGCTCTCGGGTCGGTATCTCGACGACGAGGTGGCCGCCGTCGGCGGCGCCGGCGCCGTGGTGCGCGTCACGGGACCGAGGGGCTCGGCCGTGGCCGTCGACACGTCGCGCTGCCTTCATCTCGGCAGCCGGGTCCATCCCGGGGCGTTCCGGCTGTGCCTCTATCTGCAGTACTGCGCCTCGCGCGAGCGCGGCAACGCGTTCGACGTGGACCGCTACCGCGACGACGACGTCCGCACGCTGGCCGTGCGGCACAGCCTCGCCTCGGCCGGCGCCGACGTGTCGGCGCCGCACCAGATGGATCCCGCGTCATGACGGCCCGGTCTCCCCTGCGCGTCCTCTTTCACGTGTCGCTCACGACGATGTTGCGGCATTTCGAGGACGTGATCGTCGCCCTCGCCGATCGTGGCCACACGGTACGGATCGCGTCGCCCGATCGGCATCTGGACCTGCCGATCTCGCCGACGCTGACGGAGCACAGCCGCATCCAGTTCCTGCACTGCCCGGGCCGGCGGTCCGACGACTGGGCCAAGCCCGTCGTGGAGCTACGGGCGGTTCGTGACTACCTGCGTTACCTGGACCGGCGCTTCCGCCACGCGACGAAGCTCCGCAGCCGCGCGCTTCGGAAGATGACACAGGCGGTCACGCACGGCGAGCTCCACCATCTGGTGGCGTGGTGTCCGCAGTGCAAGGCGCGGCTCGTGGACGACGAGGTGGGACAGATGCTGCGGGCGTTCCGCAAGCGGGGACTGCGGAGTCTGTCGAGCCTGCTCGCGCTCGTCGAGGAGACGATCCCGAGCGACCCGACGATCGAGGGCTTCCTGCGGGGCGAGGACCCCGACGTGATCCTCATCACGCCGCTCGTCCGGACCGGCTCCTCCCAGCCGGACTACGTCAAGAGCGCACGGGCGCTCGGCCTGCCGGTGGCCTTCCCGGTCTTCAGTTGGGACAACCTGTCGACCAAGGGACTGATTCACGTGCGTCCGGACCGCGTGCTCGTCTGGAACGAGCGGCAGCGGGCCGAGGCGGTCGAGATGCACGGGATGCCGGTCGAACGCGTCGTGGTCACCGGCGCGCCGCGTTTCGACGGGTTCTTCGCCATTCGCCCGCGGCAGTCCCGCGAGGCGTTCTGCGCCGCGCACGGTCTCGACCCGGCGCAGCCGATCGTGATGTACCTCTGCTCCTCCAAGTTCGTTGCGCGCGAGGAGCGTGCGTTCGTGCTGCGCTGGATCGACGAGCTGCGACAGGCGCCGGCCCTCCGCGGGTGCAACGTGCTCATCCGGCCGCACCCGCGGGAAAAGGCACAGTGGAAGCGGCTCGAGGCGCCGCCCCGGGTGGTCGTGTCATTTCCGCAGGCGATGAACGCCGACGAGTCGCTCTTCGAGAGCCTGCACCACAGCGCTGCGGCAGTCGGACTGAATACGAGCGCGCAGCTCGAGGCCGCCATCGTCGGCAGGCCGGTGCTGACGATCCTGGCGCCGGAGTTCGCCGGGGGACAGCAGAAGACGCTGCACTTCTCCTACCTGCTCAAGGACGAAGGTGGGTTCGTCGAGGTCGCTGCCGACTTCGACACGCACCGCCGCCAGGTGGCGGCCGCCGTGTCGGGAGACTACGACCGGCAGGCCATTGGCGAATTCGTCCGGGGGTTCCTGCGACCCCACGGGCTGGAACGGCCCGCGACCCCCTACATGGTGGAGGCGATCGAGTCCCTGGCCAAGCTGGGCCGCGCGCGCCTGGCGTCGCCGAGCTCCTAGTACCCCGCCGCAGTGGTTTTGATGGGTTGCAGAGTGGGTAGTTCTTCTGGCGACACCCGCAGCGTGATGGTCCGGGGTTGGCGTGGCACCCGACTGATCAGCCCCCGTCGCTCGAGCGCGACGATCATGTCATGGACCGCCGGCGGCGTGACCTGAAAGAACCCCTGAAAGTCCGCTTCGGCCGGCGCCTCGCGGTGCAGCAGCGTGTACGTGTGGATGAAGGCCAGGTACTGGCCCTGTTTCGCGGTGAAGCGGGGGGACGGAAGGCTGGACATGGGATCGGGTGTGTGATCCAACATGTCCATGAACATACGCTATCGCGTCACGCTGACCTCAGAGGAACGTCACCAGCTCCAGGCGCTTACGCGCGGCGGCCACCGGGCCGCTCGCCGGATCAAGCGGGCGCAGATTCTCCTCGCGGCCGACGCCCACACCCTCGATGACATGATTGCCCGCACCGTCGGTGTCGGCACGTCGACCGTGTACCGGACCACGCAACGGTTTGTCGAGGAGGGCCTGGACAGCGCGCTGAGCGAACGGCCCCGTCCGGGCGCGCCGCGCAAGCTCGGCGCCACCGATGAAGCCCTCCTGGTGGCGGTCGCATGCTCACGGCCTCCCTCCGGGCGTGCCCGGTGGACGATGCACCTGCTGGCCGGCGAGGTGGTGGGCCCTGCGACGCCGGGCGCTGAGACGGCCGTGGCTCAACATCGGATCGGCGTGGGGGTAAGATAGCCCTCGGCCCATGAGCGCTTCCGATCCGCTGATCGACTGCATCGCCGGCTACCACCTCAACCCCTGGACCTGCGGGATCGCCAAGTTCAACGCCATCCTGGCCCGGCGGCTCGACGTGCCGGTCGTCGGCATCGGCTCAGGGGAGCTCGAGCGCCATCGGCGCCCGCTGCTGTCGGTGAAGCTGTCCGAGTTCACCGCCGACGCCGCCCGCGCGCTCGGCGAGTGGGTGGCCGGGCACGCCGGCGGCTACGAGCTGTTCCTGCACGCCTTCGACGGCGCGGAGGTCGAGCACGCGCTGCTCGCGAAGGCCTCCCGCGTCTACTGCGGCAACCGGGAGCTGTCGCACGGGCTGGCCGCCCGGCGTCCGGACATCGTCGAGCTGTTCTGTCCCGGGACGCTCCTCAATCCGCAGCGCTTTCGTCGGACGGAGCTCTCCGTCTTCACCTTCGGCATGGCGCACAAGATCCGGGCGCCGCTCTACCGGCGCCTGCGCGATCTGCTCCAGGCGACCGGGCGCAGCTACTCCGTGTACGTCTCGACGGCCCTGCACGAGAACACGAGCTTCGACGGCTCGTTCGTCGTGCGCTTCGAGGAGCTGCAGCAGATCTTCGATGGCCAGGTCTACTTCATGGGGTACCTGTCCGACACGGCCGTGTTCAACCACCTCGTGGACTGCACCTTTCTGGCGGCCTTCTTCGAGAAGGGGCTGCGCGCCAACAACACGACGGTGAACGCGGCCATGGAGTGCGGATGCGCCGTGATCACCAACCTCGACGAGCACTCGCCCCAGGGGCTCGTGCACGGAAAGAACGTGATCGACATCAACCGATGCGACAGGCTGCCCGACGAGGCGCAGGCGGGTGAGATGGGCCGCGCGGCGCGGGAGATCGCGCAGGACGCCTACGGATGGGACCAGCTGGTAGCCCAGTTGCGGCCCGTCGTGCGGTTGTAGGTCCTGGCGACGTGGCCTCACCCGCCCTGACCAGACCGGTCGACCTCGCGGCCATCCCCGCCGTGGTACCCAACCAGCTCGGCGGAGTCGACGCGCCGGCCGCCGACGGCCGTACGTTCGCCAAGCTCGACCCGGGGACCGGGCAGGAGATCTGCCGCGTGGCCCGGTCGGGCCCCGCCGACGTGGCGCGCGCCGTCGAGACGGCGCTGCGGGCGCAGCCGGCCTGGGCCGCGACGACCGTCGTCCGGCGCGGCGAGATCCTGCGCCGCCTCGCGATCCTGATGCAGGAGCACCGGGCGGCCATCGCCGATCTCGTGGCGCGCGAGGCCGGCAAGTCTCGCAGGGACGCCCTTGGCGAAACCGACGCGGCCATCGAGATGGGCTTCTTCGTGGCCGGCGAGGGCCGGCGCTTCTACGGGCAGACGACCACGAGCGCCGCGCCGAACAGGAGCGCGATGACGGTCCGGCAGCCGCTTGGCGTGGCCGGCCTCATCATCGCGGCCAACACGCCGATCGCCAACGTGGCCTGGAAGGCCCTTCCGGCACTGCTGTGCGGCAATGCCGCCGTGCTGAAGGCCGCCGAGGACACGCCGCTCTCGGCATGGGCCTTCGGCGTCCTCGCCCGCGAGGCGGGCGTGCCGCCCGGCGTCTACACGACCCTCCACGGGTTCGGCGAGGAGGCGGGCGCGCCGATCGTGGAGCATCCCGACGTCGCCATCGTGAGCTTCACCGGTTCGTGCGAGGTCGGCCGGTGGATCGCCGAGACGGCCGGCCGCCGGCTGGCCAAGACGTGCCTCGAGCTCGGCGGCAAGAATCCCCTCATCGTCTGTGACGACGCCGACCTGTCGAAGGCCGTGACCTGGACGATCGGGTCGGCCTTCAGCAACGCCGGTCAGCGGTGCGCGAGCGGCAGCCGCATCATCGTCTTCGACGCCGTCTACGACACGTTCAAGGCGAAGCTGCTCGACGCCACCGCGACGCTGCGCGTGGGCACGGCGGACGGCGATGACTTCGGCCCCGTGATCAACGAGGCCCAGATGACCGCCATGCTGACCGCGGTCGGACGCGCGCGGGAGGCGGGGGCCGTCGTGCTGACGGGCGGCGACCGGCTGAGGGGCGCGGGCTACGACGGCGGCTGGTTCGTGGCGCCGACGATCGTCGAGGCGGCGCGTGCCGGCGACGAGATCTCGCGCAGCGAGCTGTTCGGGCCGATCACCTGCCTGTACCGCGTGAGGACGTTCGACGAGGCGATCGCGCTGGCCAACGACTCGCCATTCGGTCTCACGGCCTCGATTCACACGAGGAGCCTGCACCGGGCGATGACCTTTCTGGGACGGATCCAGTCCGGCGTGGCCGTGGTCAACGGTGGCACGTACGGCAGCGAGCCGCACATGCCCTTCGGGGGCCTGCGGCAGTCGGGGACGGGATGGCGGGAGGCGGGCACCCAGGCCCTGGATGTCTATTCGGATGTCAAGACGATCTACATCAACCATGATCCGGCGGAGGTCTGAAGCGCCGCGTGAACGCTGAACACGGAACCTCCTGTGTCGCCCTGATTCCCGCCCGCGCGGGTTCCAAACGGGTGTCAGGGAAGAACGTCCGTCGCCTGGGGGCGCACCCGCTCCTCGCCTATACCGTCGTCGCCGCGCTCGAGAGCGCCGTCTTCGAGTCGGTCATCGTCTCGACCGATGCTCCGGAGATCGCCGACGTGGCCCGACACTACGGCGCGGAGGTGCCCTTTCTCCGCCCGACAGCGCTGGCCGGGGACACCTCCCCCGATATCGAGTGGCTCGACTACACGTTGCGCGAGCTCGGCGCCGGTGGGCGGACCTGGGACTGCTTCGGCCTGCTCCGCCCGACGAGTCCGTTCCGCGGCGCGCAGACGGTCCGCCGGGCCCTTGCCGCGTTCACGGCCGAGACCGGCGTGGATTCGCTTCGGGCCGTGGAGCTCTGCGCCCAGCATCCCGGCAAGATGTGGGTGGTCCGGGGCGCGCGCATGTTTCCGCTCCTGCCGTTTGGTCCGCCCGGGCAGCCGTGGCACAGTACGCCCTACCAGGCGCTGCCGGCCGTCTACGTCCAGAACGCCTCGCTCGAGATGGCCTGGACGCGGGTGATTCTGGAGCGCCGGACGATCGCCGGCGAGGTGATCGTGCCGTTCCTGACCGAGGGGCACGAGGGCTTCGACATCAACGACACGCACGACTGGATGGTGGCCGAGCGCCTCGTCGCCGATGGGGCCGCCACGCTGCCGGCCGTGCGGCAGGCCCCCTGGGCGACCGCCAACGCATAGAAGGACCGACGCACGTGGAACATCGAACCCCGAACGCCGGAGCCTGGAGCCTGGAGCCTGAAGCCCGGCAGCGCCCGGAGCCCGGAGCCAGGCACAGGTCGAAGCCCGGAGACCCGCGGTCGTAGGCCGCAGTCACCCATGGGCGACCTCCAGACGGACCAGGGCGAATCACTGGAGCTCCGGTACGTGCCGGCGGGGGAGTTCGAGCGCCTCCTGGCCACGAAGGCACCGCCGGCCGACCTGGCGGCGGCCTACGCGGCGCTCGCCCGGATCAACGTGCTCTACATGATCACCGGCGCGTGGTCGGGTCACGTCGGCACCAGCTTCAGCTCGCTCGAGATCATGAGCTGGCTGTTCCTCAACGAGATTCGCGACCTCCGCCGCGGCGAGGACGCGTGCGACATCTTCTTCTCGTCGAAGGGACACGACGCGCCCGCGCTCTACGCGGTGCTCATCGGTCTGGGGCTGCTGCCCTCCGATCGGCTCCACGTGCTGCGCAGGCTGCGGGGCCTGCCGGGGCATCCACACGTCGAGACGCCGTTCATCCAGGCCAATACCGGATCGCTCGGCATGGGCGTCTCCAAGGCCAAGGGGATGGTGCTGGCCAACCGGCTCGCCGGCATCGACCGTCGCGTCTTCGTCCTGACGGGCGACGGCGAGCTCCAGGAAGGACAGATCTGGGAGTCGCTCGGCTCGGCCGTCACGCGGCGCATGGCCGAGATCGTCGTGATCGTCGATCACAACCGCATTCAGTCCGACACCTGGGTGGACGAGGTCGGTCCGCTGGGCGATCTCGAGGCGAAGTTCCGCGCCTTCGGGTGGCACGTCGCCCGCTGCGACGGCCACGACACGGCGGCCCTGGAGCGGACGTTCCGGGGTCTCGACGCGGCGACGGACCTGCCGAAGGTGGTCATCGCCGATACGGTGAAGGGCAAGGGGGTGTCCTTCATGGAGGGGCCGGCCCTCGAGCCGGGCGCCCTCTACGCCTATCACTCGGGCGCCCCGGGGGAGACGCAGTACGCGGCCGGTCTCGAGGAGCTGCTGGCGTCGGCCCGCGAGCGGTTCGCCGCGCTCGGCCTGGGCGCCGTCGCCACCGAGACGCGCCAGCGCAGCCCGCGGCGCGAGTCGCGAAAGACGGAGAACCTCATCGCCGCCTACGAGGGGGCGCTCGTCTGGCAGGGCGAGCGCAACCGCCATCTGGTCGCGCTCGACGCGGACCTGGTGAAGGACTGTGGCCTGGTCTCGTTCGCCAGGCGCTTTCCCGATCGCTTCGTCGAGTGCGGGATCGCGGAGCAGGACATGGTCTCGACGGCGGCCGGCATGGCCCGCCGCGGGGTGCTGCCGGTCGTGCACTCCTTTGCCTGCTTCCTGGCCTCCCGACCGAACGAGCAGATCTACAACCAGTGCAGCGAGGGGACGAAGGTCCTCTACGTCGGGTCGCTGGCGGGCCTGCTGCCCGGCGGTCCCGGCCATTCCCACCAGTCGGTACGGGACATCTCGGCGCTGCGCGGGGCCAACCTCTGGCTGCTCGAGCCGTGTCTCGAGGCCGAGGTGCACGCGCTGGTCGACTACGCCGTCAACGTCTCGCCCGAGAGCGTCTACCTGCGGCTCGTGTCGGTGAAGTGGCCGATGCCCTTCGGGTACCCGACCCAGCATCGCGTGGAGCCGGGCCGGGGGTGGGTGGTCCGGGACGGCAGCGACGCCGTCGTGTTCGCCTACGGGCCCTGGCCGCTCGCCAACGCCTGGGAGGCGGCCGAGGACGTGGAGCGGAGCACGGGCGCGAGCGTCCGTCTCGTGAACCTCCCGTGGCTCAACCGCGTGGACCCGCAGTGGCTGCGCGAGGTGATCGGCAGCCGCCGTTACATCATGACCATCGACAACCACTACCTGAAGGGCGGGCAAGGCGAGATGCTGGCGACAGCCGTGGCCGAGCTGGCGCTCGAGCCCACGCCGCGACTCCTCCGGGTGGGCGTGACGGCGCTGCCCGAGTGCGGCAGCAACGACGAGGTGCTGGTGCACCATCGTCTGGACGTCGCCAGTCTGGCCCGGAGCATGCGGTACGTGGTGCCACAGATCGCATGATCGTGCTCTTCTGGGACATCGACGGCACGCTGCTCACGACCGGCAAGGCGGGCGTGCCGGCGTGGGAAGAGGCGGTCCGGGAGGTCGTCGGTCACGACTTCGAGCTCGCCTCGTTCCGCGTGGCGGGCCTCACCGACTATCAGATCGCCGTGCGCACCCTCGAGATGCTGGGCGTGGAGGCCACGCCGGACGCGATCGCCCGGATGGTGCGCCGCTACGAGGAGCTGCTGCCGCGGGAGCTCCCGAAGAAGCAGGGACGCGTGCTGCCGAACGTGCGTGAGATCCTGGACACGCTCCGCGCCCGGCGCGACGTGCGGTCCTACCTGCTCACCGGCAACACCCGGGGGGGCGCCCGCGCGAAGCTGACGCACTATGCGCTCTTCGACTACTTTCCGGACGGAGCGTTCGCCGAGGACACGAGCGATCGGCGCGCGATCGCGGGGCGAGCCCTGACGCTGGCGCGCGCGGCGGGGCCCGTGCACGACGAGGCCGTCTTCGTCGTGGGCGACACGCCGCACGACATCGACTGCGCCCACGCGATCGGCGCCCGAACCGTGGCGGTCGCCACGGGAGGCTACACGCTGGACGAGCTCGAGTCCCACCGGCCCTGGAGGGCGTTCGCGACGCTGCCGCCGGCCGACGCGTTCGTCCGGCTGCTCGAGGAGGCCTGCGCCGGTCTCCCGGGCCGGACGCGGCCGGCATGAAGCGGGGGATCCGGCGGTTTCCGCGCCTGTGGCGCGCCTCGAGGCTCGCCCGGCGCTGGTACCACGCGCGCGCCGGCGCCTACCCGGACTGGGGCCCCATCGTGCGGGCCGATGCCGCGCGATGGCAGGCGGCCCGCTCGGAGGCGCAGGGGGGTCCGAAGGTGCTGATGGCGACCGCCATCGGCTCCTACGTGAACGCGGTCACGCTCGAGAGCGCCCTGTCGGCGGCGCTGACGTTTCGTGGCGCCGAGGTGCACGCCCTGCTGTGCGACGCGGCGATGACGGCCTGTGCCGAGTGCGACGCGTCCCTCTATCCCGATCTGGAGCGCTTCGCCCGCTACGGCCCCTCGCGCGATCTCTGCCGCGACTGCCGCTGGCCCGCCGAGCGGGTCTACGCCGGACTGGGGCTGCGCGTGCACCGGTACAGCGAGTGGCTGACGCCGGAGGACAGGGCCGAGGCCGCCCGCGTGGCCGCCGAGCTGCCGTACGCCGACATCGCCACCTTCGAACGCGACGGACTGGCGCTCGGGGAGCACGCGCGCGCTGGCGCCCTGCGCTTCTTCGCCACCGGTACGCTCGAGGACGAGCCGCTCGCCGACCCCGTGCTGCGCCGCTATCTCGAGTCGGCCATGCTCACGGCGTGCGCCACGCGCCGCCTGCTGCGCGAGCTCGGCTTCACCTCGGTCGTCTGCACGCACGGCATCTACGTGCCCTGGGGGATCGTGGGTGAGGTCGCGCGCCGGGAGGGCGTGCACGTCTCGACGTGGAACGTCGCGTACCGGAAGCGGCGCTTCATCTTCAGCCACGACGACACCTACCATCACACGCTGCTCGACGAGCCCCGCGAGCACTGGGAGCACCTCGAGCTCGGACCGACGCGCGAGCACGAGCTGATGCGGTACCTCTCGAGCCGCCGCGACGGGCTGTTCGACTGGATCGTGTTCCACCGGCCGTCGACGCAGGATCCCGGCGGGATTGCCGCGCGCATCGGACTCGACCCGTCGAAGCCCGTCATCGGACTGCTGACCAACGTCGCCTGGGATGCCCAGTTGCACTATCCGGCCAACGCGTTTCCCAGCATGCTCGACTGGCTGGTGCGGACCGTGGAGTACTTCGGGCGGCGGCCGGAGCTGCAGCTCCTGGTGCGGATCCATCCGGCCGAGATCAGCGGCTTTCCCCCGTCGCGCCAGCCGGTCCTCGCCGAGCTGCGGAAGCAGGTGCCGCGGCTGCCGCAGAACGTGATCGTCGTCCCGCCGGAGAGCGAGATCAGCACCTACGCGCTCATGTCCCTGTGCAACGGCGCGATCATCTACGGGACGAAGATGGGCGTCGAGCTGACGAGCGTCGGAATCCCGGTGATCGTGGCCGGGGAGGCGTGGATCCGGAACAAGGGACTGACACACGACGCCAGCTCGCCGGAGCAGTACTTCCGCCTCCTGGACGGGCTGCCGTTCTCCTCCAGGCTGTCTCCCGATCTCCTGGCGCGCGCACGGCGCTACGCGTATCACTTCTTCTTCAACCGGATGATCCCGCTGCCGTTCATCGAGCCCAGGGCGGGGTATCCGATCTACACGCTGAAGCTCGATTCGCTCGGCGAGCTGCAGCCAGGCGCTTCGCGCGGGCTCGACGCGATCTGCGAGGGGATCCTCCGGCGTGCACCGTTCGTGCTGCGGGAGAAGAGGTCCCCGGCGCCGGAGCTTGTAAACTCCTGACGGGTCCGTGCCGCTCAACCTGAGCTTCGCCGCCGCCCTGATCGCCGCCCTGGTCCTCGGGGTGGTCGTGGCCCTGGTCCTCGGGGTGGTCGTGCGGCGGCTGGCGCCGGCGTACGGCGCGCTCGTCCCGCCACGGCCCGATCGCTGGCACAGCCATCCCACGCCCACGATGGGGGGCATCGCCATTGCCGGCGGCACGGTCGCCGGCTTCGCGGTCGTGTTGACACAGCCGGCCCCGGCGACCGACATCGCCGACTGGGCCGCGGTGCCCCTGGCCGCCCTGGCGATGTTCGTCGTCGGATTCTTCGACGATCGGCTGCGGCTCTCCCCGGTGGCCAAGCTCGTGGCCTCGCTGGCGGTCGGCGCGTTCCTCGTCTTCGCCCTGGCCGGGGCCGAGCCCGAGGGCGCCCTGCCCTCGAGCTACACGCTGGTGGGCATCATCTGGTTCGCCGGCTGCTGCCACGCGCTCAACCTGCTGGACAACATGGACGGGCTGGCATCCGGCGTCGCCCTGATTGCGGCGGGCTTCCTGGCGGCGCTGCTCGCCGACGGGCTCGGGCCCTCGCTCGTGCTGCTGCTCGTGTCGCTGGCCGGCGCGCTGGCCGGGTTCCTGTACTGGAACCGGCCACGGGCGCGGCTGTTCATGGGCGACTGCGGAAGCCTCTTCGTGGGCGCGACCCTCGGTGGCGCCGCGCTGGTGCCGGTCTTCCATCCGCGGCTCGCCTTCGTGAGTCCGGCCGTCCTGGTCCTGCTGATCCTGGCCGTGCCCCTCTTCGATACGGCCTTCGTCCTGGTCCTGCGCCGTCTGGCCGGGTTGAAGGCCACCCGAGGCGGCACCGACCACGTGTCGCACCGGCTCGTGTCGCTCGGCTTCTCGGAGCGGAGCGCCGTCCGGATCCTCTATCTGTTCGGCCTGGCCGGGGGCGCCACGGCGTGGGCCCTGGCGGAATGGGGCGGCACGGTGGAGCCGCTGATCGTCGTGGCCCTGTTCGGCATCACGGCGGTCCTCATCGGCATCTACCTCGCGCGCGTGCCGGCGTACAACGCCGAGGACTTCAAGGCGCTCCAGAAGTCGTCGTTCGCGCCGTTCCTCAAGGACCTGGCGTTCAAGTGGCATTTCGGCGAGGTGCTGCTGGACCTCGTGCTCATCACCGCCTGCTACTACGCCGCGTTCCGCCTGCGGTTCGAGGGCGAGGAGCTCGAGACGTTCCTGCCGTACTTCACCCTGTCGCTCCCCTTCGTGCTCGGCTGCAAGATCGCCGCGCTCTACGCGTCCGGCCTCTACCAGCGCTCGTGGGAGACGTTCGGCCTGCGCGACCTGACGGCGGTGGCGCGCGGTGTGGGCATGGGCTCATTGCTCGTGGTCGCGGTGGCCTTCTTCTTCTATCGCGGCGAGGGCTCGTCGCGCCAGGTGCTCGCGATCGACGGGATGCTCCTGGCGATGGCCATCGTGGCCACGCGGGCGTCGTTCCGGACGATGAACCTCGTGGCGGCGGCCCGCAACAAGCGCAGCCGGCGCGTGCTGGTCTACGGGGCGGGGGGCTACGGGCAGCTCCTCGTTCGCGAGATGCGCGCCAACGCCGCCTGGCGGATGAATCCGGTGGGCTTCATCGACGACGACCCGTCCAAGGCCCGCCGCTGGATCGTGGGCGTGCCGGTGCGCGGGGCGCTCGGCGAGCTCGAGCAGGCGATGGGCCGCTACGGGGTGGACGAGGTCATTCTCAGCAGCCCGACGATCAACGGGAGCGTGGAGAGCCGCATCCGCGACGTCTGCGCGCGGCTCGGGCGCCCGGTGCGGCGGCTCGAGATGAAGATCGGCTAGGGGAGAGTGCCCGCGCTCCGCATCGGCATCGACGGCCGCGCGTTCGGCTCGCCCGCGGCCGGTGTCCGGCGCTACGTGACCGAGCTCGTGCCGGCCCTGCTGCGGGGCTCCGAGCGGCTCGAGCTGGTCGCGCTCGGTGGGGATCCCGCGACGGTTCCGGCGGGCCTGGCCCACGTTCCCGAGCCGTGGCATCCGCCGACGAACCTCGGGTGGGTGAGCGTCGGCCTGCCCCGGGCCGCGGCGCGTGGCCGCGTCGACGTGATTCACGCGCCCGCCTACACGGCACCGCTCCGGTCACGGCTGCCCGTGGTGCTCACCATCCACGACGTGAGCTACGCCCTCCACCCGGAGTGGTATCCCTACCGTCGCGACCGCGCCCGACGGCTCTTCTACCGCCGCAGCGCCCGCATGGCGGCACACGTGCTGACGGTGTCCGAATTCTCCCGTGGCGAGATCGCCGCGGCGTACGACATCCCCCGGGGGCGCATCACGGTGACGCCGCACGGCGTGCCCAGGATGTTCGCGGCCGGCGAGGCGGGAGCCGCGCGGCCTCTGCCGCCCGGTGTGACGTCACCGTTCGTGCTGCACGTCGGCGACCTGCACGAGCGCCGGAACCTGACGTTCCTGCTCGAGGCCCTCGTGGCCGCGCGGTGGCGTCTGGACGGCACGGGACTGACGCTCGTGCTGGCCGGCGTGGACCGGGGCGTGGGCGCGGCGCTGGGGATGCGCGCCGCGGCGGCCGGCATGCCGGAGGCCGTGGTGCGTCTGGGGCCGATCGCCGACGACGAGCTGCGCCCGTTGTATGGCGCGGCCGCGGCGCTCGTGTATCCCTCGCGCTACGAGGGCTTCGGCCTCCCGCTCCTCGAGGCGATGGCGAGCGGCACTCCGGTGATCGCCTCGCGGGCCGCGTCGATTCCGGAGGTCGTCGGCGAGGCCGGTGTGCTGCTGGATCCCGACGACGCCGAGGCGTGGACCCGCGCGCTCGTGCGCGTCGTGAGCGATCCCGACGAGTGCGCACGCCTGCGACAGCGGGGCCTGGCGCGCGCGGCGGGATTCACCTGGGCCGAGGCCGCCCGGATCACGGCTGGCGTGTACCGGCAGGTCGCGCGCCCTGCGATGACGGAGGAGCGGTCGTGAGTCCAGACCAGGAACGCCGCAGTTCGAACCGGAGACCCGACGGCGGTCCGTCGGATCGGGTGCCGGAGGTGTCGGTCGTCGTGCTGACGTGGAACGGCCGCCAGTATCTCGACGACTGCCTCGCCGCCCTGGCCGCGCAGCGCGACGTGAGCGCCGAGACGATCCTGGTCGACAACGCCTCCGCCGACGGCACAGTGGACTACGTTCGCGAGCGATTTCCGTGGGTGCGGCTGGTCGCGCTGCCGGACAATCGAGGGTTCGCCGGCGGCAACAACGCGGGCGTGCGGCAGGCCCGGGGCCGGTACGTCGCCCTGCTCAACAACGACGCGATCCCGGAGCCGGACTGGCTGCGTGCGCTGCTCGACGAGGCCACGCGTCGCACGGGGGCCGTCCTGCTCACGTCGCGGATCGTGTACGCCCACGACCCTCGGGTCATCGACAGCGCCGGCGACGGGTTCCTCCGGTGGGGCGGGGCGTTCAAGCGGCTCCACGGCGCGCCGGCGTCGGCAGCCGCGCAATCCGCGGAGGTCTTCGGCGTGTGCGGCGCGGCCTGCCTGATGTCGAAGCGCGTGTTCGACGAGCTCGACGGCTTCGACGAGGACTTCTTCGTCTCCCACGAGGACGTGGATCTGTCGTACCGCGCGCGCCTGCTCGGCTACCACTGCCGCTACGTGCCGGCCGCCGTCGTGCGCCATCACGGCAGCCCGTCCATCGGCCGGGCGAGCGAGCTGGCCGTGTTTCACGGACAGCGCAACCTCGAATGGGTGTACTTCAAGAACACGCCGTGGAACCTGATCGTCTGGACGCTGCCCGGGCACGTCGTGTACACGCTGGCCGCGGCCGTGCACTTCGCGCGGATCGGACGCTTCGGCGCGTTCCTGCGCGGCAAGGTGGCGGCCCTGAAGGGCCTGCCGGACGTGCTGCGCAAGCGGCGCGTGATCCAGCGGACGCGTCGTGTGAGTGACGACGCCATCTGGTCGCGCCTCGAGCGGCGGTGGCTGGCCACCAAGCGCGCCGAGAAGCAGTTCGACGCGGCTCTGGCGAGGCGCGGGCGGTGAGGCCGGAGGTGTCGGCGGTCGTCGTCAACTACAACGCGGGGCGGGAGCTCGGCGAAGCGGTGGCGGCCATCGAGGCCGAGCTGGCCGGTCGCGAGTGGGACGGCGCCGTGGTCGACAACGCCTCGACCGACGGCAGCACGGCCGCCGCGGCCCCGCTCCCGCCGCAGATGCGCCTGCTCCGGAACGCGCAGAACCTGGGATTCGGACGCGCGGTGAACCAGGGGGTCGGCGTCTGCCGTGGCCGATCGGTGCTGATCGTCAATCCGGACTGCCGGCTCGGCGTGGGCGCGTTCGCACGGCTGTGGAGGGAGCTCGAGGCGCATCCGGGCTGCGCCGTCGTCGGGCCGCGAATCCTGGATCCCGACGGCAGCGTACAGGGGAGCGCTCGCGGCGATCCCGACATGCTCACGGGACTGTTCGGGCGGACGTCCGCGTTGCAGGCGCTCCTGCCGGTCCTGCCGGTCGCACGGCGCAACGTCGTGGTGGACGAGGCGATCGCCAGCGGGCAGGCCAGCGTGCCGGTGGACTGGGTGTCGGGCGCGTGCATGCTCGTGCGGCGCGACGCCCTCGACGAGATCCGCGGCTTCGACGAGCGGTACTTCCTGTTCTGGGAGGACGCCGATCTCTGTCGTCGCCTGCGCGGGCGCGGCTGCCACGTGCGCTACGTGCCGGGGGCGACCGCCGTGCACCGAGTGGGCACGTCGAGCCGCACGGCGCGAGCGGCGTCCATCCGTGCTTTCCACGACAGCGCCTACCTCTACTACGCCACGCACGTGGCTCCGGGCGCCCTCGATCTCCGCCGTCCCCTCGCCCGCGCGCTGCTCGGCGCGCGCTGCGCCCTCCGCCTGCGTGCGGCCCCGGCGGACGGCGCTCCCTCCTCGCGCTAGTTTCCCCGCGGCCCGGGTACACTGTGGCATGCTCTTCCGCTCACGCTCGATCGTCGCGGTCGTGATCCTGGCCGCCCTGCTCCCCGTGGCGGCACGGGGCGCGCAGGGCGAGCCCGGGGGACAGCGGGCGTCACTGCCTTCGGAGATCCCGCTCTTCCCTCTGCCCGAGGTCGTGCTCTTCCCGGCCGTCGCACGTCCGCTGCTCATCTTCGAGCCGCGCTACCGCGAGATGGTGGCCGACGCGCTCGAAGGAGATCGCATCATCGGCATGGTACGGCTGCTTCCCGGATACGAGGAGGACTACGAGGGGCGGCCGCCGATCGACGACATCGGATGCGCCGCGGAGATCGTGGAGTACGAAGCGCTCCCCGACGGGCGGTACGCCATTCTGCTCCGAGGCCTGACCCCGTTTCGGGTCCTGAGCGAGGATCATCGCAGGTCGTATCGCCGTGCGCGGGTCGAGGCGGTGCCCGATCGGCTCGAGAACGACGACCTCCTCGAGCTCAGCTCGCTGCGGAACCGGCTCGAGCGCCTGCTCTACACCGTCCTGCCGCTCGGCGCCGAGCTGCCGGGTGCCGACCTCGACGACGCCGAGTTCGTCAACCAGACGGCGCAGTACCTCGAGATGCCGGAAGCCGAGCGTCAGGCGCTGCTCGAGCGCCGCGGCGTGCTCGAGCGCGCGCGGGCGCTCGTCGATCGCCTCGAGATCGAGTAACCGGCACGCCGTCAGGGCGTCGCCCCGATCGGGGACCGAGGCGTCGGGTCGCGGCGCGCGGCCACGTTCTTCATGCTCCGGCCGGGACCGTCGCAGTCAACCTCGTGGTCAGCTCCACGCGAAGCGGCGATCCCGCGCCAACCTCGATCTCGTCCCCCTTCGTCGCCAGGACGACAGCCGAGCCCCCACCCGCGCCGACGGCCGAACCGACCGCGGCACCCTTGCCGCCGCCGGTGACGCCGCCGACGACCGCGCCGACGGCGGCGCCGATGCCGACCTTGGCGGCATCCTCTCCCTTGGTCGCCGCGGCCACCCAGCGCAGCGGCGACGTCTGGATGTCGTACGTCACCGTGCCGGCCCGGAGCTGCTCGAACCGGATCCCCAGCTCGGCGCGACCCTTCACGCGACCGGACTCACGCGCGCTGGTCACGGTGCCGAGCAGCTCGCTGCCGGCCGGTGCCACCGTGGCACCATCGATCACCAGCGGTGCCGTGAGCGTCGCGCGAACCGGATCCTCGACGCGACTCGTCTGCGACGCAATCGTCGTGTCGAGTCGCGCCTCGAACGCCGTGCCCGCCGGCACGAGGACCTGGCGCGCGGCCGCTGCCCGGGCGGCCTCGCCGGCCTGGACGTCGGCGATGTCCGCGCGCTCGACGCGCACGCGGGTGGTGCCGTCGCCGCCCGCGACGGCGACCGCCTCCGGCTCCACCGCCACGAGCGTGCCGACCACCTGACGCCCGTCCTCGAGCTCGATGGCCACCTCGGTTCCCTCCGGGATCTCGTCGAGCGACGTGCTGCCCTGACAGCCCGCCGCGGTGGCGATCATCAGGCACAGTCCGAGAAGGCTCCCTACGTTCTGTGTCGAGCGCATCGTTTGTCCTCCATCGAGGTGTTCTTCGAGGCGAGGTTGGGTGCGAGGCGCGTGCCACGACCGGGCGTGCGAGCTCAAGCCGCTGTGTCGTCGAGACTTCCGCCGCGGGCGACCACGGCAGCCGAGTCGGGCAGGCCGGAAAGGACTCCAGGCGGGTGGTAGGAGTTACACGCTACCGCGTGCCTGTCCTGATGTGAGGCCGCTGCTCGAATTATCGGGACCAGCACGCTTTACGAACGATCCCGCACCACGCTGCTCCAGGTACGGCCCTTGCCAACCATTCATGCGCGAGCCGGATGGCGCACGTTTCGCCGTCCGCCAAGGAGGTACGTCATGACTCTGGGAAGAGCGTCGGTCTACACGCTGAGTCTGGTTGCGGCCATGGGTGTCGGCGTATGGGTGGGCTCGTCGTACTGGAGTAGCGACGCCGGATCTGACGGGGACCAGGGGGCCACCGAGACCATCGAGTCGGCGTCGGCGATCGAGCGTGCCGGCGCGGCGGCCGAAGACGTCCGCCTGCCGGACGTGCCCGCCGACCACCCGGCGCTGCTCGCCAGGGTCCAGCCCCTCCTGAACAAGGGCGCCGATCTCGAGGTCGTGTCGAGCGGCTTCCGGGATGCCGAGCAGTTCGCGGTCGTGGCCCATGCGGCTCGCAACACCGGCGCGCCCTTCATGGTCCTGAAGCACAACGTGCTCGAGAACGGGATGTCGTTGTCCGAGGCCATCGAGGCGGCGAGTCCAGACTCGAACGGCGCGATCGAGGCAGATCTCGCCAGAGCCGAGGCGCGACGGGACATTGCCGACGTGACGCGCGCGACCGAGTAGGTGCCGGACGGCGTGACCCTGCCGCAGGGTCACGCCGCGGCGACCTGCGTCGCCCCGGGGTCCGGGCTCCTCGCTCGAACCGACCGGAAGCGCGTCGTGTGGCTCGCGGCGAGACGTCAGGTGGTGATATAGCGCTCGAGCTGTTCGATCGTGAACTGCTGCTGGTCGATCGTCGCCTTCACCAGGTCGCCGATCGAGACGAGTCCCAGCACGCGGTCGCCGTCCATGACCGGCAGGTGCCGGACCCGCTCACGGGTCATCAGCGCCAGACCCTGCTCGACGCTGTCGGTCGGCCGCACCGACACCAGTCGCGTGGTCATGACCCCGCGAATCCGGGTCTCGCGCGACGAACGGCCCTCGAGGATGACCTTTCGGGCGTAGTCGCGCTCGGACATGATGCCGACGGGACGGTCGCCCTCGAGGATGAGGAGGGCGCCGATGTTCTTCTCGGCCATCAGCGTCAGTCCGGCGAAGACCGTGGCCTCTGGCGAGATGCTCCAGACCTGCGACCCTTTGCCCGACAGAACCTGCATCATCGACAGCATGGGTGCCTCCGTTTCTCGACGCTCCGGTGGAGCCTACGGCGTCCGTTGCCGGGCGTCAAGGGATGGGCCGCCACGGACGTGGTCCACGAGCTTCGCGATCGCGATCGCGCCCATGACCCAGATGAGCGGCTCGACCTGGAAGCGATAGCGCGACGACTCGCCGAAGGTGAGGGCGCTGCTGACGGAGACGACGTAGGCGACGTTCAGCAGGCACATCCAGAGGAGCGCACCCCTGGCGCGGGCGGCGGGATCGGCCGCTCGACGCAGGCGGGATCCGTGGACGCCCGTCCAGACCATGGCCAGCGGCAGCAGGGCGTAGAGGCCCGCCGGTCCGACCGGGAATCCGTGCACGACCTGGTTGAAGCCGTCCTCGTAGCCGCCCAGGACGCGGCGGTGACCGTGATGCGGAGACGTCCGGGTGCCGGTACGCGGGTGCCACTCGGTCGTGGGGGTGAAGAAATCGTGCAAGCCCCGGGCGACGGTGGACAGGTACGCCAGCGGCTGGCTCCACACGTAGCGCCAGGCGTCGTGCGCGCGCCGCCGGTTGGCGTCGAGGATCGCCCAGTGATTGAAGTTCGGCGCGTGGACCGACGGGCGGTCGAGGCGCGTCAGGACCTCCGGCCACTCGTGATCCGGTCCGCCGGACCCGAGGGGGCCGAGGTACTCGCGGGCAGAGGCGTAGGGGCTGACTGCCGCGGACGGCGACAGCCTGCCGTCGCGAATCCACGCGGACCTGGTCTCGGCGGGCAGACGCGAGACCGTGACGTTCGCGAAGGCCGCCGGGCCGTAGGTGAGCGCGCCGAAGGTGCCGAACACGACGAGGTTCTTGGCGTACAGCGCCAGCAGCAGCATCGCGGGCGCGGCGGCTGCGGCCAGCAGGCGCCGTGCTGGGAGCGGACCGCTGCACGCGAGCGCGGCGACGAGCATCAGGCCGAACCAGACCAGATGAAACGTGGCACGGGTGAGGCCGATCGCGGCGCAGACGGAGAAGCACGCGAGCCACAGGGCCCACGACCGGCGGGTCAACGCGGCATGGAAGAGCGCGAGGGATAGACACAGCAGCGCTGCCACCGGCGTCTCGTAGAGGTAGAGGTGCTCGAAGTAGAGGGTCTGCGGGAGCAGCGAGAACGCCGTCGCCACGACGAGGGCGACGCGCGAGGTCAGCCCCGCCGCGCGCAGCAGGTAGAAGAGCGACCACACGAGGACGAGGCCGAGCGCCCAGAACACCATCAACGCCAGCGGCGGCGCCTGTGGGCCGCCCGCCTTGAGCAGCAGCCCGGTCAGCAGGTTCATGCCCGGCGGGAAGGCGTGAAAGTAGTAGGTCGTCCGGAGCAGGTCGTGTTGCAGGTCGGCCGGGTCGGCGAGCCACATCCAGTCCAGGCTGAACGCGAACGGCAGGCCGGCCGCGCGCAGGGCCGCGCGGCTCGCCGCAAAGAGGACCACGATCGTCGCCAGCTCCTGCCAGCGCGTGACTCCCGCGGGGGCGCGCGTGCTCACGTCGACCTGCTCCTGAGAGGGCCTCCGCCGGCGACTCCGGTATGGGCCGCCCGCCCTTCGGTGCTGTCGAGCTGGCGTGGCGGGCGGTCCCCGCCCGGTGAACGCATGCCACGTGCCGTACTCCGCGCGCGCGAGTCCGCGCGCGCGATCGACGATCCGCGCCCCTGCTGCCCGCGCGGCCGCCCGGCAGGGGATCCTGCGCGTGAAAATCTTTCGTGGCCTCTCCGGTCCTGCACCAGACCTCCTGGACCTGCCCGACGGTCTGGGCGGGCTCGCGAGCGAGGCGACGACTGCAGGGCGCAGTCGTCGGGCGACGCCGGGCCGCCGATCGCCTGCAGGGTCATCGAGCGCCGGGGCCGAGCGCGGCCCCGGCGCGGCTCAACACGACATGCGGGAAAGCAAAAGAAGCAACGTCCGGCCGGGGCCCCGAGCTCGGCTACCGGGGCTCCGTCTGCCGCTATTGCGGCAGGGCGAAGGCGATGTACGCGCCCGGCACCTGCGGTCCGCCGCCGCCACGGCCACCCCGGCCTCCGCGGCCACCCGGCGCGGGCGGCGGAGCGTTGGGATCGTCGAACCGGGCGGGGAACGTACCGTTGGCCTGAGCCACCGGCAGCACGACGAACTGACGGCCGTTCACCTCGTAGGTCGCCATCATGCCCTCGGCGCCGTTCGGGAGGTCGTGCACCCAGAGCTCGCGGCCGGTGTCGCGGTCGTAGGCGTGGATCTTCCGCTCGGGACCGACCGCGAGGAAGACCAGCCCGCCGCCGGTCACGAGCGGCGCGTTCCGGGGGAACTGTACGCCGGTGTCGTCCGGGATGCCGTATTCCGGCGGTGCCTCCTGCACGCCCGTGGGAATCCGCCACACGACGTCGCCGGTGTTCAGGTCGTACTTGACCATCTCGGACCAGGGGGGCGCCGTCGCCGCCATCGAGCCACCCGGGAAGTTGACGGTCATGAAGTTCACCGGCGAGCCGAACTCGAGCCGTTCGCCCCGCGCGTTGTCGACGAGCGCCTGTGCCTGCGCCGTCAACTTCGCCTTCTCTCCGGACGTGACGATGGCGTTGCCGCCGCCACGGCCGCCGCCGCGCCCACCGCGCCCCCCGCGGCCCCCGGCCGCGGCCGGGTCCGGCGGTAGCGAAATCCGGATCACCGTCGGCAGCGACTTGTGCACGACGTAGAGCTCGCCGCGGTCCGGATCGACGGCGCTCGTGCCGAAGTTCGCTCCGCCGTTGTGTCCGGGCATCTGTACCGAGCCCTCGAAGCTCGGCGGCGTGAAGAGCCCCTCGTTGCGGTAGGAGCGCAACCGCGCCCGCAGCTCGTCCTGTGCCTCCTGCGGCAGGTACGGGTTGATGTCTGCCTCGGTGAACGACTGCTTCGCGAACGGCTCCGGCCTGGTCGGGAACGGCTGCGTCGGCGACGTCCACTCGCCCGGCACGTCGGTCTGGGGGACCGGCCGCTCCTCGATCGGCCAGATCGGCTCGCCGGTCAGGCGATCGAAGACGTAGAGAAAGCCCTGCTTGGTGGCCTGCGCGACGATCTGGCGGCGCGTGCCGTTCTGGGTGATCGTCAGCAGCTTGGCCGACTGTGGAATGTCCCAGTCCCAGAGATCGTGATGGATGAGCTGCTGGTGCCAGATCCGCTCGCCGGTGCGGGCGTTGATCGCGACGAGAGAGTTGGCGAACAGGTTGTTGCCCGGGCGATCGCCGCCGTAGAAGTCGTAGCGGGGACTGCCGAACCCGACGAACGCGATGCCGTTCTCCTCGTCGACCGTGAACTCGCTCCAGTTGTGCCCGCCGCCGCCTTCCCGCCAGTGGCCTTCCGGCCAGGTGTCGGCGCCGAACTCGCCTTCGTGCGGGATGACGTGGAAGATCCAGGCGAGCTCGCCGGTCCGCACGTCGTAGGCATGGACGTCGGACGGAGGGCCGCCCCAGCTCGGCCCGCCCGGCAGGGGAATGATGAAGAGGTTCTCGAAGATGCGTCCGGGGTTGCTGGTGCCGACGGGACCGTTGGGCTTGCGCTCCATCGCGTCGCGGATGTCCACGCGCCCGTTGTTGCCGAACGAGGTGACCGGCTCGCCGTTCCCGGCGTCGATCGCGATCACGTCACCGCGCTGCAGATAGATGAACCGGCGGTCGGAGCCATCGGGACTCTCCCAGTAGTTCATCCCGCGCGCGCCCGAGGGCGCGACGTCCTCCTTGCGCCAGATCTCCCGGCCGGTCGCCGCGTCGATCGCGGCGAGCGCGCCACCGCCGACGGGGGCGTACATCACGCCGTCGACGATCACGGGATTGAAGATGCTGCTGCCCTCGATGCGGTAGCTCCAGGCCACCTCGAGATTCGCCACGTTCCCCTTGTCGATCTGATCGAGCGCGGAGAACTGCGAGGAGTGCGGGCCGCCGGCATAGGACTCCCAGGTCGTGTACCGTGTCGCGGGCGCCTGCCCGGCGAGTGTCGCCAGCACGATCGCCGCCGAGGTTGCCGTCAGTAAGCTGATTCCAACTGCTCTGCGCATGAGATGACCTTTCCGGGCTGGGTCCGGGACCGCCTGCCGAATCGACGCGGCAGCATTGTACAGCCCGTGGGTCGGGGCGGGGGCGGCTCCCGCCGGCGGACGGTACATCGGCGCGCCTCGCACGCCGGACCCCGGCCCGCGTCAGGCCATCTGGTGGGGCGCGGCGACGTCGGCGTGTGCCGACCGGCGGCTGTTGACCGTGGCCAGGTACCGCACGCGATCGCCCGCCTGGCGGTCCGCGTCGAAGACGTTGCCGTGCTCGCGGGAGCCGCAGTACTGGATGTAGAGGCACAGGCGATAGGTTCCGGGTCTGACGCGGCTGCCGAAGTGCAGGCAGCGGGACGTGTCGACGAGTGCCGCGGTGCCGGCGGGGCCCGACACGCTGATCGCCTTGTCCAGGCCGCCCACCGCGGCGATCTCGCGATCGAGATAGCGGCCCATCAGCACCTCGTCCTCCGGGGAGCGCCGCCGCGCGATCGCCTGCACGATGCGCCGCGACTCCGAGGCGGGGATGAAGGTCAACGGGCCCTCGTCCGGCCCCACGTCGCGGAGGTTGAGGAACAGCTTCGCCTGGCGCCTCCCCTCGGGATCGAGGTGGAAGATCTGGCTGGAGATGGCGCTGCCCTCGCCATGGGCCACCGAGTACAGCAGGTCCACGCGATTGAGGTGCGGGATCGTGCCGAGGTAGTTGGTGACCAGGCGGAGCAGGCCGTCCGACAGGGCGAAGTCCACGAGGCCGGGATGCTGCGCGAGGTCCTGGTTGGTCAGCACGCTCCGGAGAAACGCCCACTTCTTGGCGTGCAGCGCCGTGTCCGGGCCGGTGGACGCCTCGACCTTGCGCTTCTTCTCCTCGAAGAGCCGCAGCGCCAGCGCGATGGCCTCGTCGGCGCCCGGCAGCGACCCCGGCGGCAGCACGGCGAAGCCGTCGCGGCGGCTGAGAGCCGTGCTGGGATGGCTGCGGTTGTAGGCTACGACGGCGCGCCTGCGCAGTACCGCGTCGCGTGGGGACGTCACGACGTCCGACACGGCGAGCATCGCGCGGCCGGCGCCGGTGTAGCGGGCGCGATGGTACAGGTGGCGCCGGGCGCGGGTGAGCTTCTTCGTGGCGTGCCGCCGCGTCCGCCCCAGCATGTTGACCGCGTACCGGTATGCCGAGTAGGCCAGCGAATGCGGCTGCGCAGGCCTCGAGTCGGGGGAGTCGGGCATGGATCGTTGCGGGCGTCTGACGCCTTCGTGGCTCGGCTCCCAGATGCACGATGGAGCCGACGCTCAGTCTAGCGTGCGGCCGGCGCGCGCGACAAGCGGCGCGCCAGTCCGGCGACCACCTCGTGCCGTTCGCCGAGGGCGGCCCGGAGCGTGTCGAAGTCGCTCACGTCGAGTGCCACGTACGAGCCGGGTCGCATCCGGCCGAACACGCGGCGCGCAAGCTCCAGGTGACGCGCGGTGGACGGCTGGGGGTCCGAGTAGAACGACAGCGACTGCACGCCGTAGAACGGCGCCAGGTACGACAGGCCGCCGTGCGTGCCGACGAATGCGCGGGCGCGGGCGATCACCTGGGACTGTACGTGCAGGCTGGTGCGCGGCGTCATCAGGTGCGCGACGGCGTGAATCCGGCCGCGCGCGGGCACCGGCGCATCGACCCGATCGTCGATCTGCTCTGCCGGGCTCAGCACGACGACGTCGGTCGTCTCGGCCAGCGCGTCGACGAGCTGCAGGGCGAAGCGCCGGTTGGCGTCGGTGGCCGGGAATGCATCGTTGAAATGGAAGCGCACGGCCACGTAGTCGTCCGGAAGCGCGCCGGCGACGTCGCGCGCGTCCACGGGGGGCAGGGGCCTGAAGAGCGCGAACTCCTCGACGGCTGCCGCCGCCGCGCGGCTCTGCCAGAACGCCTGGAACAGGCGGTACATATACGTGGGGTGCAACAGCTCGCAGGGGCCCAGGTGCCGCGTCTGGCGCACGAGCTTGACGGCCCGGCGATCGAACTCGGTGATGGTGCGCGGCTTCACCCGGCCGTCGGTGATCCGCTGCTCGCTCTTCTCGCGCAGCTCCGCGGGGTCGAAGTAGTCGAACAGGTCCACGTAGTGCGCGGCGATGTCGCGATACCACGGCTCGGCTCCCCCCCTCGACACCACGACCAGCCGGTCGGCGGTGAGGCCCGAATGCGTCCGCACCCAGGCCAGGAAGGGAATCCAGTAGAGCAGCTCGAACCCGACCTCGCTCACCCAGGGACCGACGATCACCGGCTGGCCCCGCCGGGACAGCCGCTGCAGCAGGCGCGGCACGGCCACGGCCTCTTCGGTGGGTGCGTTCGCGGCCGTCAGCCGCGAGACGGCCCGTGGGACGATGTGCTGCTTGGCGAAGGTGCGGATCGGGCGCGCCCGGAGTACCCACGCTAGGGCCGACAGCGCGGCCTGCACCAGCGTGCCGATCGCCGTGACGGGCCGCAGCTGCCGCTGCCGCTTCCGCGTCACCCGGGTGAACCGGCGGACGAGAGTCTGCAGGACCGCCACCGGGTAGAGCGCGGCCCGCAGCGGATAGGCGGAGAGCGGCAGCCGGCGCGGCGCCGGGGCCGGACCGGCCGCGAGCCGCTCGATCGCCTCGATCATGCGCGGCGTGGCCGCGACGTCGAGCCCGTGCGGCCGCGCGAAGGCGGTGACGAACGTCTCGATGCGGCGGGCCGTGCCCTCGGGGTCGTCCAGCACGCCGCCGAGCTGGTGGACGTGCGCCTCGAAGTCGTCGGCCAGCCGCAGCAGACCCGCACGCTCGGACGTCAGGTGGCGGAAGTGCAGCGTGCCGTCCTGCGTGCGCTGGAAGGCGGGGGTCCGGATCGAGAACACCGGCCGTCCCGTGATCCCGCACTCGATCTGCGCGCTCGTGTTGATGCCGACGGCGGCGACGGCGTGGTACATCGAGTCGTGGAAGTCGTTGCGCGACCCGGCGTCGACGGGGCTGGCGCCGCCGCGTGGCCACACGGCCACGTTCTCGAGCCCCAGCCGGTCGAATCTGTGCCAGGGCTGCAGGTTCTCGGGGTGTGGCCGGATGAGAATGCCGGCGGATCGGATCCGCGCATCCGATGCCCCGCGGATGGCCGCGATCCACTGCTCGATGAACGGCAGCTCGTCGGGGGCGATGAACGGTGACGAGCACACGTACAGCAGGATCGGGTGCGCGGGATCGAGGCCGACGCGCGCGCAGAACGCCTCGCGCGTGGAGCTCGGCCGCCGTGCGAACCACTGGTCGTACACCATCGCGCCGGTCACCACCACGTCGGCCGGATCGACGCCGTGCATCTCCACGGCTTCGGCCTTCTGGGCCTCGTTCCAGACGAGCACGCGGTCCGGCTGCACCCGGATCAGCCCCTTGTTGGTGAGGTTGTCCCAGCTCAGCACGGGCAGGGCCGATCGGATGCCGAGCCTCTGCGCCGCCTTGACGTAGTCCACCTGGTCGGATCCGATGTCGACGAGCGGCGTGACGAGCAGCAGATCGGGGCGCTCGCGCCGCACGAGATCGAAGACGGCGCGGTCGATCGGGATGGCGCGCTCGACGGCCAGCAGCATCCGCGTGAGCAGGGCGTTGCCGGCACGGCTCCGCAGCAGCCGCAGCTCCGCAAGACGCCGCATGGGCGCGGGCGCCTTGCCCCGCGCGCGCTCTTTGAGACTGGTGATCCCCTCGTATTCCGGCGTGAGGTAGCGGACGTAGTCGACGCTGTAGCGTGCGGCCCGCGCGAGGCCGAGCCAGAAGCGCCAGGGCGTCTTCCGGCCGACCTCGCCGGCGGTGATGCCGGGGTACTCGGCGACCAGCGACGACAGCAGGCGATCGTCTCCCTGCTTGTCCCGCTGGCCGAACACGAGATGCACCTGGTGGTTCCGCTCTGCCAGCGCCTGGAGCGTCGAGGCGAAGTTCCGCAACGCTCCGGGATGACGCATCGAGAACAGAATTCTCATCGGTGCAGGCGAATCGTCGGGCACGGCGATTCTACCTCCTCCGGTCCCACCGGCCGCTCGCCCCGGGGCCGGGCGGGCGCCCGACCGGCGGTGTCGGCGCGCTGAGAGCCCGTTGTAGGACGGGCGCTAAGAACCGATCCCAAAACCTCTTGAGTCGCCGGATCACCTGTGATCTGATGCGTGGGCATGGAAGCCAAATTCGCCGATGTGCCTGACGCCCTCTGGAAGCAGGTGGAGCGAATCCTGCCGGTCCCGC
>Ga0299906_10000342_pt1 | contig 45636 bp, 62 predicted proteins | sample RVTome_14_FD_200259 | JGI IMG/M metagenome (GOLD analysis project Ga0299906, IMG submission 200259) | Soil microbial communities from uranium-contaminated site in the Upper Colorado River Basin, Wyoming, United States - RVT145D125 (version 2) ... | reverse complement strand
ACTACGAGCAGCAGCGCGACGCCAACGAGGAGAAACGTGAGCAGCTCCGACGTCAGGCCCAGGGACAGCGCCGCGACCGATCCGAGGACCTCGCGTGATTGGCGCGCCCTCTACCCGGACCCGGCGGCCGTGTCAGCGGTGCGGGACCGCGCTCCACTACGCGGGCACGCGGCGTCGCCTCGGCCAGGAGCTCCGTGTACAGGTCGTCGCCAGCTGCCCCGCGTGCGGGTGGCGCTTCGAACACACCCACTACACCCCGGTGACCTCATGACGACCACGACACGCCGGCAGCCGGCGACGCCTCCCCCCACCATGGATCTGCGGGATCTGCCCATCGATACCGTCCAGCCGAATCCCTGGAATCGGAAGCACTTCGACCAGGCGGCGCTGCAGGAGCTCGCGGAATCGATTCGCGCACAGGGACTCCTGCAGCCGATCGTCGTGCGGGCCTTGCCGCCCACGGTTCGCGGCCCCAAGCAGCCCTATCAGATCGTCGCCGGCGAACGGCGCTGGCGCGCGGCGCAGCTGGCCGGCCTGGGCACGATCGCGGCGACGCTCCGCGCGCTGACAGACCTGGAGGTCCTCGAGGTCCTGGCGATCGAGAACGACCAGCGCGAAGACGTTACGCCGCTCGAGCAGGCCGCGTACTACCGCCAGCTCCTGGAGCAGAGCGACGGGCGGTATGACGTCCGCGCGATCGCGAGCAAGGTCGGGCGCGCGCCGTCGTACGTCTACGAGCGGTTGAAGCTCACGGACCTGACGACGGAGGCGCAGACCCTGCTCGAGCGCGCGACCATCACGCCGGCGCAGGCGATGCTGCTGGCCCGATTGCAGCCCGACGATCAAGAGGCGGCGATCGCGGAGTTCGCCGGCATTACCGGGAAATGGCTCGGCACGACGCGCGAGCTCGAGGCATGGATCGGGGACCAGGTCAACCGGGCGTTAGGCTCCGTGGCGTTCGACGTCGCCGATGCGGAGCTGGTGCCCGCGGCCGGGCCCTGCACCACGTGTCCCAAGCGCAGCGGCTACGCGCCGGATTTGTTCCCGGATCTCAGGAAGGGCGACGTGTGCATGGATCGCGCCTGTCTCGAGACCAAGCTTACGGCGCATCTCGCCCGGCAGCAGGCCAAGTACAAGGCCCAAGGCGAGCCGCTTGCCCGCATCGCCACGACGCACACCAAGCGCAACGGCGGCGTCGCCCCGCACAACTGGACGGCCGCGAAGAAGAGCACGCCGGGGGCGACACGCGCGATCGTCGTGGCGGGCCCGGATGTCGGGAAGCTGAAGTGGGTCAAGGTCGATAAGCCGCAGCCGAAACCGAAACCGCGCGCGAACCGGCTCAGTGACCCGGACGCGTGCGCGCGCGAGGAGAAAATCCGCAAAGCCGTCCTCGCCGAGCGCGTCCCGGAGTTCCGAACCGTGATCGAGGCGATCGCCGACGAGATCACGGTGTCGGACGAGATCGCGCTGTTTCTCGGCCGCGCGATATCCACCAGCGAACTGGTGCAGTGGGTCGTGAATGGCCGAGAGTCATCCCAGTTGAAGGATTGGGACATCCAGGACGACCTGGAAACGGCCCTCATTGCGGACGCGCCAGGGGAATGGAAGAAGGGCACCTTTCTCCGTAACACCAACCCGCTCGACGCCACGGCGGCGCGCTACGTTGTGGCGATCCAGATTTGGCTGTCGCGCGATGCGAGCGCGCACGAAAAGAACCTCAAGGCGCATATCGCCGCGCGGATCCGCGACGAGGCGACACAGCGCAAGGCTGCGCAACGCAGCTCAACGGCGCTCAACACCGCTCAACGGACATCGACGAAGAAGAAGGCTACGACAAAGAAGACCACGACGACAACGCCATCCGCCAAGCGGAAGAAGCCGACACCGCAGTTCATGAAACCGCTGCAGCCGGACGCTGTCTTGGCCGCGATCGTCGGCAGCCAGGCCCGCCCCCGCTTTGAGTTGGTGAAGTCGGTCTGGTTGTACATCAAGAAACACAAGTTGCATGACAGCAAGAACCCTCGGATGATCATCGCGGACGAGAAGCTCCGGCCGCTCTTCGGCGGCGCGGATCAGGTCTCGATCTTCGCGATGACCAAGTGCATCACCCTGCATATCAGCGAGGTCGTATGAGGGTCGTTGTGACCCTCGTGTCCGAGATGCTGCGATGGCGCCCGACGGGGCGGGAAAGAGGCACGTACCGAGCGGTGTCCTGCGCAGGGGCCCTGCGTACCATCGACCGCTCGGCTCCCCCTGAACGCACGATGGGGCCATGAATGCGACCGCCCCTGGTGCCGTTTCACGCCCGCCGTGTTGTCCGCGCCTCGCGCGTGCTCCCCTCGCAGCTGAAGCTCGCGTGGGAAGAAGATCACCTCCTGGACCAGGGCCCCGAAGGGTGTTGGCTGCGTCCGGAGCATCTCGCCGATCGTCTCGGGTGTGCGCCGCGCGTCGCCGAACGGTACCGACGCGAGCTCGAGCAGTTGGGGCTCCATCAGAGTTTTCGGCCGCCGGGTGCCGGCCGGGGTCGCAAACACTGGTACGCGACCTTGCCGGCGGTGTTCTGGCCTGCCGACCAGCGAGCGCCATTCAGCGAGGTGGCTGTGCTGCGTGACCGTTTTGATGCCTTCCTACGCTCCCTTGGAGCAGTGTCTATCTCACCAAACAGTGAGATAGACACTATAAAGGACAGCGCTTCTACCTCACCACCTAGTGAGAATAACAGCCGCTCAATCTCACAAACTAGTAACATTAAACCCACGTCTATCTCACCGAACAGTGACATTGAGCGCAGCTCTACCTCACAGGGTAGTGATGTTGAGCCACCCTCTACCTCACCGACCAGTGAGATAGACGCCGGTCCTCAATCTCACTACCCTGTGCCGGTCAATCTCACTGATCAGTGCCTGTCTACCTCACTACCTAGTGACGGGATTATTAGTGGGAGGGAGTGGGAGGGGAGTGGGAGGGGTGGGTGGGCTCCAACTCCTAGTTGCGTTAGCAACACTCCAACTCCTGGTAGGGGAGCGGCCGACACCGAACGAACAGCAGTGGGAGGGGTTCCCACGGAACCCAGGGAGTTGGAGCCCCACACACCCCCGCCTCCGGAACCGTCCGGCACGACCCCCACCGTCGACGATCCCAAGCTCGCCCGCGTCATGAAGCGGTTTCACGCGAAACAGCGTGAGCTGGGCGACGCCGAGGACCAGGCGCACGCCCGGCGGGTCGCGACCCACCGGGAGGCCTCGTCGTGAGCGACTGGCCGACCGCCCTCGAGGTCGCTTTCGACCCGGCGACCCGGATTGAGCCGCGCTGCCCGACCGTGTGCTGCTTCCGGGTCCTCTGCCCGGAACATCAGCAGCGTGCGGCGCTCGCCGAGGTGTTCGCCCGGTCACTGTCGTATCGCGACTGCCCGCGCTTTGCCCGCATGGAGGAGCTGCTCTACCGCACGACAGGGTGTAGGCCGCCGGCCACGTCCGAGGCGTTGCTCGAGGTGCTCGCGGAAAAGATCGGCATGCGGGAACCCGAGGAAGAGCGGGCGGCGGAGCTGGCACGCCTCGAAGCGCGCGCGAACGCCTTGTGGGCGGCCAAGATCGCCACGCAGATGGAGGCGATGCGCGCCCGGTTCCGCGAGCGCGAGCGGGTACGGCGGGAGACACAGACCGGCCAGTCGGAACTCACCCTGGATCATGCGGAGGGCTGCGATGCCTAACACCGGGACGATGGACCTGGCCTTGAGTCGCCGTGATGCGGTGTACTGCGCGATCGGGCTTCGCCACTATGCGCGACGGCTCGAGACCCTCAAGGCGTCGACCGAGAAGCTGCACCGGGTCGACGACGTCGTGCGCTATCAGGCCGAGATCGAGGATCTCACGAGCCGCCTGGTCGGTCCGTTTCTCGACGGTCGCTCGGATCACTGCCGGCCGGAGGATCTGCCCCTGCTGCGCGAGGGCCTGGCGATCACTGCGCGGAACATGCGGGCGGCCAAGGGCACGTTGACGCCGTTCGTCGAGGTCGAGGGCGTCGTTGCGGTCATCGAGACGCTCGAGCGTCACGCGACGGCGATCGAGGAGGAGACGCTGGAGAAACTCCAGGACCAGACGGCCCTCGACCTGACGACGCCGGAGGGCCGCGCCGAGGAACCCCCTGATGAGCCCCCCCACGATGACCTGACTCGCCAGCGTCGGCGCCGTTACTCCACGGAGGAAGACCAATGCCTAACACGACACCGTTCGCCGCGTACCGTACCCTCAACGTGGTCGCGTTTGCGCGGCGGGATGGGGATATGTGGGAGCTGACGTTCAATGGTCCGCCGACGGTGCAGCTCCCGGACCGCCTCTTTGCCCAGTTGTTCCAGCCCGTGACGGTCGATGATCTGCGGCCCGGGATGGCGACGCCGTGGGTCCTGCCGTACCTGGACGCCCACGCCGAGGGCACGGTGATGGCGGATCTGAAGTCCATGGTGCCTGGCCGGGTGGAGGAGACCAACGAGACACGACCCGACGCCACAGCAGAACCCGCAACGCCACGTAGGGCCAGAGACTTCTGCTTTGACTGGCATCGGGCGAAGGCGCTGTACGAGCAGGGCGCTCCCGTGTCGCAGGTCGCCAAGGAGCTCGGTTGCACGGGAGCCGCGGTGTACCAGCATCGCAAGGCCGGAGGCTGGACGCGCAAGACGGCTGCCGCGCCGTTACGGGCGCCGCACAGAGCCGCGGTGTACCAGCATCGCAAGGCCGGAGGCTGGACGCGCAAGACGGCTGCCGCGCCGTTACGGGCGCCGCACGAGTGTCCGCGCTGCTGTCTCAAGACGGAGGTCGTCCCGTGCCAGCACTGCCACCAGTCGCACCCCGAGCTCGAGGCCGCGGTCGCATGACGCCCGACACGCACGCGTCCCGGGCGATCCGGCGCGACCGGACGCGCATCGATTACGCGATCCGCGAACTCCGCGCGATCGAGACGCCGACGGTGCAGCCACGGGTGCGCCGGGCCCTGCGCGAGCTCAACGCGATCGACTGCGGCCTGGTGCAGGCCGACCAACAAGAGGCGGAGGCCTCGAGCGCGTGACCAGGCGGATCTGCGCGGACTGCGGAGACGCGACGCCGACTTGGGACGGGGTCTGCGGGACGTGTGGGGGCCGCCGGCACCGGTTCGCGTGCAGTGAGCCTACCGCGCGCTGGTGTCCGAACTGCGGGGACTGTACGTGCCTCGATCGACCGGCACACGACGGAGATCTCCTGACGCGATCCGATCGGGGCGCGCAGTGCCCGCTCCACGGGGACACCTCGATGCACGCGCGGCGCAATGCATAACGACGGGATCCTCGCTGCCGCGGTCGAGTTGCTGTTGTACGGGTATGGGCTCTGGCTGGTCTTCCTGGCGGGGGTGGTGGTGGGCGGTCTCGTGGTGTGGTGGATCGGCACGACCTGGGTGTGGGTGGCAGAGGCCCCGGTGCTGAACAAACTCAATTTGGAGGACGCATGCGAGCAAGATTCGAAGCAGCCCTCGGCGTGATCGTCGCGATGCTCCTGGCGTTTGCGCTGGTCGCGTACCTGGCGGCCTGTCACATCGACCTGACGGCGAGTGGGTCGGCCTCGGGCATCATCGTCGCTTGGAGCCTGACCGGCTGCGATTCGACATGGCAGATATCCGAATTGCAGATATCCGATCTCGCGATCGCCCAGGGCTCGTACACGCTGGACGAGTGGATCATGAGGACGGGGGCCCGGTGATGTACAAGATCGCGATGATGTCTCCCGATGGCCGATACCGGTACGCGCTCGAACGGAGGTGGGGTGAGACGGATCGCCGTTGCGTGTGGATCATGCTCAACCCATCTACGGCAGATGCGGACGTAGACGACCCGACCATCCGCCGTTGCATGGGGTTCAGTCTACGACGGCATGGCCGTCGTCAACCTGTTTGCCTATCGGGCTACCGATCCCAAAGAGTTGCGTCGAGTGCCCGACCCCCAAGGTCCTGAGAACTACCGGACCATCTCGGAGTATTGTGACCGTGGTGCCCCGCTCATCGTCGCGGCGTGGGGGAATGGAGGAGCCGACACCGAGGCGAGCCAATGGGTGTGTGGCCGGTATGGGAGGGATGCGTACTGCCTGGGGACGACCTCCCGAGGAGAGCCACGGCATCCCCTGTACGTACGGTCCGACACAATCCTACGTCCGTTGATCCAACCCTTTTCCCCTGTGGCGGCCCGGTGAGAGTGATCGGGATTGATCCCAGCCTCACGAGCACGGGCCTCGTCGTGCTGGAGACGTGGCGCGAGTGGCGCGAGGGGAGTGACGTGCGGTGCGTCCTCGATCAGCGGATGACGATCCGGACGCACGCGCAGGAGACGTTGCCCGCACGGCTCGTGTGTATCGCCGAGGGCGTCGAGTCCTTCGTGCGCGACGAAGGCCCAGACTGCGACGGGCGGGTGCGCGTGGTGTTGGAGGATCCGACCGATTTCCAGATCCGCTTTCCGAGTCGCCTGCGGGGTCATGGGGCGTTGGCGAAGGTGGGGGCCGCGTTCGCCGCCGCGTATCTGGGCGCGTGTCGCGCCACGGCGTCCGACACAGAACTCGTCGTGGAGACCGTGCCGTCGCAGGTCTGGATTCCGCGCGGGACGAAACACGCGCGACACCGGGAACTGTTGCAGCGGGCCTATCCGACGCTGGCGCGGTGCAACGACGATGAAACGTTCGCGGCGGGCGTCGCGCTCTGGTGGGTCCGCGCGAACCTTGAACTCCTGGAGGTAGCGCATGCTGACTGAACGGACGCTCTACGTTTCGCGGTGTCATCGGTGCGGGCAGAGTCACGGGACGACGATTGTGCGTCGGGTGCCGATGCTCCTGGTGCCGCTGTGGTTCTTTATTTGCTGGGACCGGCAGGAGCCCATGTACATCGAGGAGCGTTACGTCTCGTGATTTGGACTCTGCGTCGCCCTGTAGGTGGGACCTCGAACGCTCCACCGCACCCTCTCGAGGGGCAGGGCGACCCATGGGCACACCGATCGTGAGCGTCGTGGACCGGAGCGTCGGGGCGATCGCGCGCGAGATCTTCGCGCATGAGGCGTCGTATCGCGTCACCGCGATCGACGGGAAGCGCGTCTGCCTGATGGCCTGTCGCTGCGGATTTCGCGCGGTGTGTCGGTGGCGGCCAGACGGCGGCCATTTCGAAGCCGCGCGCCGGGCGAAGGAACAACACCAAGCCGTGGTCGTCGGCAACGCCCTGCGCGTCCGCGAGTTACTCGCCCCATGACGAAGGCGGAACTCTTGGAGGACCTGCAGCGCCGTAAGGCCGAAGCCGCCCAGGTCGGGGCGAGTGCGCCCATTGCACAGATCCTCGATCTGGTCATCGCGCAGCTGGATCGACTGGACGGCGTGGATGGCAGCCCCCGTCTCGTGCGGGTGCAGACCGCGGCGGTGACGCTCGGCCTGTCGCCGGCGACGATCCGGCGCATGTGTCAGGGTGGGCGCTTTCCCGGTGCGATGAAGACGAGCGGGGATCGCGGTGACTGGCGGATTCCGGCGGGCGAGGTGTATGCTGCGTTACGGGTCCCCGGCCCGATCCGGGCGAGGGGACGACGTACACCGCGACTGCTGCAGGAGATCCCATGACACGACGGCGCCGGCGCGATCGCATTTTCTGGCGGACGGACCGCGGCGGATGGTACGCGGACTTTCGGGACTACGCGGATGTTGGCGGGCGGAAGGAAGCCCTGATCCCGGACGGCGCCCGTGTCGCGACGACTGATCGGGACGAGGCCGCGCGTCTGGCGACCGCGCGCCTGGCCGCGTACGAGCGTCACCGGGAGCGTGGTACGGCCGGTGTGCCGACGCTCGAGGTCTATGCGCGTCGGCACTTGCAGCACAAAGCACGCGATCGTCGGCCCGCGACCCTCGAGCGCGATGCGCGGGCGCTGGAACATGTGCTTGCGTTCTTCGGGGATGACGCGCTTCTCACGGATGTGACGGTGGCCCAGCTCACGGACTACGTCGCGCACCGGAGTCGACAGCCGGGGAAGCGCGCCGGCACGTTGCTCGCTGCGCAGACGATCAAGCACGAGCTCCACGCCGTCTCGAGTCTGTTCCAGCGGGCGGTGGCTGAGGGTCTTGTGGCGTCCAACCCGGTGCGTCGTCTCCCGTCGAAACCCCGTGTGCAGCGGCCGGAAGCGGTGTGGCTGGAGATCGGGGAAGCGGCGCGCCTCATGCAGGCGGCCGATGCGATCGCTGCCCAGTCCGGACGTGCGAATACGGCGCTCGGTGTGATTGTGGCGACCTGGTTATTGACCGGTGGTCGGCGCATGGAGGTCTTGGGCCTGGAGGTGGACGACGTCGACGTGAAAGCGCGTGTCGTGCACTTCCGTCCGAATGCCTGGCGTCAGCTGAAGCATGCGAAGCATCGCCGGTGGATTCCGCTGTGGCCGCAGCTGCACCGCCGGCTGGAGGCGTATCTCGAGGCGTCCGGTCGCACGACCGGTCTGTTGTTTCCCGCGCAGCACGGCGGGCTGCTCACGGATATCCGCGGGAGCCTGGCGCGCGCGGTGGAACAGGCCGAGCTCACCAAGCACGTCACCCCACACACGTTCCGGCACACCTACGCGGCGACCCGGATGCAGACGACCGACCACGGCGCGCCGGTCTCGCCGTATACGGTGATGCGTGAGCTCGGACACAGTTCGCTGGCACTGATCGAACAAACCTACGGGCACCTGATGCAGGTTCGGCACCGGTTACCGGCGGTGGAATATCGTGAGGCGAAGGTGCTGGAGTTGGAGGAACGTCATGAACGTGCGTGACCTACCGGCCGAGGAGACCAAGGCATGAACATTGTCACCTGCGCGTGGTGTGGACGCGGATGGGACTGGGATGAACTGCCGTCGAACACGGATTCGACGTCGCCGCTTCGGACTATCGATGTGTTCGTGGGCTCCGACGAAAAGACCGGGCGGTCATGGAACCGCTTCGGTTGCGTCATGCGGAGCATGAGCGGCACTGGAGAAGCTTGGCGCTTCAGTCAGCGGAAGGAGTGATGTTATGATCCACATGGGACTTTGGCGTCCCCGTTTTGTCCCCGCGGTTGTCCCCGCGGTGATGTTGGGGATGCGCAACCTGTTAGGTTTGGTGTGGGCTAAGGTGTTGTCGTGGTGGGGGATGCCCGGGGCGGGAGTCGAACCCGCACGGGATGACTCCCAAGGGATTTTAAGGCCTACGGGGCAGACGCGATGTAGCGCACAATCCGCGCAACCCCGTCAATCCGTCGCGCCGCGCGCACCGCCACCACCCCGTCCAACCTCCCGGTTTGTCCCCGTTCTGTCCCCGCGATCACGACGGTCGTCCCCGGCCCGACCCCATTCGGCAGCCATGGCGCGACGATCCCGTGGTCCGGGGACTTGGCGTACACCTGTACTCCACCGGTACTCCATCGGGACGTTGGCGGGGCTCGTGATCCTCGGATGCACGGTGCCCACCAGTTCCGCCGCGCCCCCTGCCCCACCAACCGACCTCGCGATGTTCCGCCGGGCCGTCGACGCCGGCGAACGCATGGAGCTGGAATTCACCAGCTCGGCCACGCCGGTCGCGCGATACGAGGCCGAGTTCCAGCCGCACGCGGTGACGTCGTTCCGTGCGTTGCCGGATCCCACCGAGCACGGTCGGCTGTGGCGGACGGTCGATCCGCAGCCGCACGTCGGATCGCACGGGGCGTGGGTGGCACGCGTGCGCGCGTGGAATGCCGAGGGTCTGGCCAGCGTGTGGGCCCTGGTCGACGTGGTGACGCCGGAGCCGGTGGCGACGGGGCGCTCTCCGTGACCGACGTGGCGCAGGCGACCGATCTGATCACCCAGATCCAGGGGCATCGGGATGTCGTGTCCCTGACCTGGTCACCGGAGTCGCAGACGTGGCGCGTGTACATGCCGCTGATCGCGCGGCTCGAAGTCGCCCGGTACGGAAAGCACCTCGCCCAAGAGCTCGCCGTGTGTTACGCCGTGGATCCCCGCCAGGCGTACGACGAACTCCGCCGCCGGCTCCAGGTGGCCGTGCTGCAGGCGTCGTACGAGGACCTCGCGCCATGAGGACGGTCGTGGCCTGGCTGATCGGCCATCTACTCCATGCCGCGAACGCGGATCCGCCCCTCTTATACCGGCATTGGTTCTACTCGATGAAGACGGACATCCTCGAGCGCTACGGCGGGCGCGAGGAGGGCGTCGACGTGCAGCGCATCGAGCAGGTTTGCTGGGATTGTCACGGACAGGAGACCTGGTGGTCCGGACCGAATCGCTGCGGGAACTGTGGTGGATCTGGCATCTACCGCCGCGTGTGGGTCACCCTCGCACGGTGGCGGTTCGGGCCCTACCTGTTCCATCAGCCCGTCACGCGGTCGCAGACGATGCCCCGGGTACAGCCCGTCAACGTGATCCATGGCTACATCGAGCACCGGTACCTATGGGAACACAAGGCATGGTTCAAGCCGTACGCTGCCGGCTTCTACGCGTTCTGGTATGGCGAGGCGAAGGATATCGAACGTGCAGCAGTAGAGCACGACCTGGATCGCTGGCTCGCTCTTGGACAGCCGTGGCTCTACTGGAGCCACGACAGGGAGGAATGACCACATGCCCGTTGACGTGGATATCCAAATGGATATGCACCGCGCCGCGCGGTACATCGGCAGACTCGCCCGGCAGCTGCCCTTTGCGGCGGCGCAGGCGATCAACAAGACGGCGCTCGACGCGCAGAAGGTCCAGCGCGCGCACCAGGAGCGCGTCTTCGAAGTCCGGAATAAGCGGTTCGTCGAGCGCGCGGTGAAGATCAAGCCGTTCGCGACCAAGCGGAAACTCGAGGCCCGGATGCTGATCGATCCTCCTGGTGGGCGGGAACGGGCGAGCGTGCTCACCCAACACGAACGCGGGGGCAGGAAACGGCCACGGGACGGTCAACATCTGACGATTCCGGTGGACGTGCGACGCACGCGGCGCGGCGTCGTGTCCCGTACCCTTCGGCCACGGGCCCTGCGGTTTCGTCGCGTGGGTCGATCGATTCGCGGCGAGAAGCGGACGTTCATCATTCCGGGCCAAGGCATTTTCCAGCGATTGGGTCGGGGTCGCCGGTCGCGGGTGCGGATGCTCTACGCCTTCAAGCGCGCGGTGCCCATTGCGCCAAGCCTCCAGTTCATCGAGAACGCGCGGCGGACCGTCAAGGAGCGTTTCCACCCGAACTTCCGCACCGCGTTCGCGGAAGCGAAGCGGACGGCGCGATGAAGATCGGATCGAATACAGTGATGCGCGGCATCGTGCTGCCGGTCGCGGGGCCCGTGGACGGGACCACATGGACCGAGCTCCGTGAGCGCCTGTTTGCCTCCTGGTCGGACGTGACGGCGTGCGCCAACTGGATGCTGACCGAGCTGTACGCGCGGGATACGCATCGGGAGCCGGCGATGGAGAAGCTGGGGCGGATGCCTAGGATCTATCTCTATCCGGAGGCGCGTCGCCAATGGCCGGGCCTCGCCACGCAGACACTGGCGACGCTCGAGCACGAGGTCAAGAAACGCTGGCGCACGATGCGGTATGCGGTGCTCTGGACAGGACGCCAATCGCTCCCCACGCAGAAATACGCCGTGCCGCTCCCCCTGCCGCGCCAGATGTGGCGTCTCGAGGTCCGGGAGGCGCGGTATTACGTCCTGTCGTGCCGGATCGGGGATGCCCGGATCGGGCTGCGTCTCCGGGGTGGACCCCATGTCTATCGGCAGTCTCAGACGCTGGCCGAGATCGTCGATGGCGAGGTCCGCGCGGGGTGCGCCTATCTGTACGAGCGTGTTGTGCACGCTGGAGACCACCGAACGGGCACAGCCAAGGATCGTCGTCTGGTCGTGCGGATCAGCGTGGAAGTGCCGCGCCGATCGGTGGCGGATCTCACGGGGACGCTCCATGTGCGGACCACTGCCGCGGCACTGCTGGAGTGCGCGCAGAAGGAGGATGGTCCCGCGGTGTGGACGGAGCATGCTCAGCAGATCCGGCGTGCGTTGGCCGGCTTCGCGCGCCAGCAGCGTCAGTTGTCAGACGACTTGAAGGCCGAGCGCCGTCGGCCGCGTCGTCAGCGCGAGGGGATCGTGGGACGGATGGGGATGTTGCGGCGACGGCGCGCGCGGCAATTGGATAGCTGGCTGCACGAGCTGGCGGCGCACGTCGTGGGGTATGCGAAGCGGCATCGGGTGGCAGTTGTGCAGTACGACGACCGCATCAGGGCGTTCGCCGAGTCGTTTCCATGGTATCAGTTGCGGTTGCGGCTCCAGGAGAAGTGCGAGGCGGCAGGGATAGTCTTTGCGAGGCGAGCGGGGAGGTCGTGACCGAGAGTGCGGACCCGCTCGCAGAACTCGTAACCATAGACACAACATGAGGATAGACGGTACGGCCACCGCCAGGCCGAAGCGCGAGTACAGGGCCGAGCCATTGCGCACGGCACCCGCTCGCGGAACGCGGGATAAGCGTCGGGGATACCTGCAGTTAGGCAGCCGCCCCCAGAAACACTCATCTCATCGAGAGACTGTTGCGGGCGTGCAAGGAAGATCCGTTGTGCACGCCCGAGGCCGCGGCGCTGCCAGAAACACTCATCTCATCGAGAGACTGTTGCGGGTAGGCGCGAACCTGCCTGAAAAAGGCATCGTAATCTCCAGAAACACTCATCTCATCGAGAGAAGGTTGCGGGGAAAGCAGCAAACCAAGACGCCGATACGGGTTCAAACCCGAAACACTCATCTCATCGAGAGAAGGTTGCGGGAAATGATGTTTATGCAACAGGCACCGATGACGGTCCCGACCTGCGTGTATACAGCGGCAGGCCGGCCGCCGATGCCCGGCACTGCCGACGGGACCTGTCGGTTGTGCGGTACTCTCGGAACGGGTCAGGCGTTTGCGTCGTGGGTCAAGCCGACCTTCACTGACCACGACCGCGTGCGCCCGGGGACGATCATCTGCCATGCGTGTCTGTTCTGCACGCTGCATAACTCGACCTGGCTGGCTGAGCATCTCGGGCGCGAGAAGCCACAGCGCATGCGGAACTACTCGCACTTCGTGCTCGAGGGCGCGTGGCACTGCGTGTCCAAAGCCGAGAAGGCGCGGATGCGCACGCTCCTCGCCCGCGACCCCGAGGTCGTGGTCCTTGCTGACAGCGGCCAGCGCCACCTCGTGTTTCGCGCGCGGCCCGGGTGCTGGCAGTTCGAACTCCACACCATCACGCCCGAATGGGAGCGCCTCGCGGCGCATCTCGGGAAGAAGTGGTCGCAGGGGTGGGGCGCCGTCTTGCAGTGGGACGTGGAGCCCTGGCCCGAGGACTGGAGTGTGACGGGACCAGGCGGGCGCCTGATGCGGGCCGTGTACGATCCTGAGGGCACGACGCAGTACGGCATCCGGCCGAGTTACTGGCATCCTCGCAATCAGTTCCCGTGCCGGCTGCCGGGGGGCAGCAGCTGATGCCGCAGCCCACCTTCGGCGCGCGCGGAGTACTGGTGGATGCGGTGGCGATGGCCGTCCGCGAGGCCTGGGCCGTCGAGGCCGGCGCACGGCGGAACTATGTGGCGACGACGCTCCGTCGCCTGGTCGGTGATGCGCTGGCCGACCAGGCGTTGGTCGCCGCGCTCAAGCTCCTCGATCTCCAACCCGCGGCGCCGACGGGCGACATCGAGCCGCCGGCGACGGCACTCCTTTCGTTATGTGCGCGGTGTAAGCAGATCAAGCTACGCGAGCAGCGGAGGCCCTACCGGGGCAAGATCCACATGGAGGTCCTGCGCGATGCGGAGTGGATGCGGCGACAGTTCGAGCGGCTCGGCCGCACCGACCAGGACCTGGCGGAGGATCTGCAATGCCACCTAAAGTCCGTCACGCAATGGCGCAATCGGCACGGCATTCTTCCGCATAAGTCGAACCGCAAGTACATGGACCCGGAGCGCCTGCATCGGCTCATTCACGTCGACCGCCTCGCCCCGGGCGAGATCGCCGAGAAGCTCGAGTGCGACGCGGCGACGGTCCAGCGGTGGGCCCGCCAGCTGGGCGTGGTGCGCACGTACAAGGAGCACGCCCACCACACGGAAGCCTGGTGGCGTGAACGGGTCCACGCGGGGTGGACCTACTACCGGATGGCCGAGGCTGCCGGCATCAAGAAGCACAGCGTCTTTTGGCACCTCCGGAAGTGGGGGCTGTACACACGCAAAGGCTCACGCGCGAGCCTCCCGCGGTACCCGCAGCTGTATGAGGCTGAGTGGTTGGCCCGCGCGCTCGATGGGACCACCGAATACGCACGCGTCGCCCGGGAGGTCGGGTGCTCTGCGAGTACGGTGAAGTTCGCGGCGGTGAAGCTGGGACTCGTGGCCCCCAAGAATCCCCCACGCCCCACACCGTGGGTACACGATCCCGCGTGGTATCACGAGCGCCTGGCCCGACGGATGACGGCCGAGCAGATGGCGGCCGAGGTGGGACTCCAGGCCAAGAGCGTGCTGAACTACATGATCGCGTTAGACGTCGCGCCCGAGTACTACCGGCTCGTGGAGCGGTGGCACGCCGAGGAACTGGCGAAGACCCGCGAGCGGATCGCCCGTCGCGTGTCGATGGTGGCGACGTGACGAGAACGATCGTGCCGGCAAGGGATTAGGTTCTTTCGGGGCCTGTTCGGGTGAGCGGGCTCGCGCCAGAGCAAACGTTCTCTAGGTGGTGCAATCTGAAAAGCATTTCAGTTTCATCTGCGGTGTCATCTCGTACGACGGGGTCCGACCGTGGTCCGTGGTAGTCGTGGATGGGTGAGATCCGATTATCCCGCAAGGAGTTCGCCGCCATCTTCGACGTCACGATCCGCCAGGTCGACAACTGGGTCGTCGAGGGCCTGCCCCGGATCGAGGTCGGCCGCAACCGGTTCGCCTACGGGGTCGAGTCGATTCGGTTCGTGGTGCGCAAGATCAAAGAGCGCGAGAATGGCGGCCCGAAGAGCCCGCGGTTCCAGCGGGAGGTCCTCCGCGTCGAGCACGAGAAACTGGAGCTGCTCCGCAAACAGCGCGAGCTCATCCCGATCGCCCTGCACCGTGAGCGCCTGGCCGTCATCGTGGAACGGATCGCGGCCACCTTCAAGTCCATGCCCGCCCGGTTTGCCCGACGGTTGGTGGGCGCCAAGAAGATCGCGGAGGCCCGCGTGGTCCTCGAATCCCTCCGGGAGGAACTCATCGACGAGCTGCTGAGGATTCCCGATGATGACGACTGACGACCTGTCGCGCCGAGCGTTCGTGGCCCTCTCGAGCGCGATCGCGGTGTCCCCGACACACTATGCGGTGGCGGCCTCGGAGGCGCGTCGGGTCGAACGCGAGATCTTCCGGGCGACCATCCTGCGCAGCCCGACGCTCACGATCAGTCAGTGGGCTGACCAGGAACGCATCGTGCCGGCGGGCTCTTCCTCGGTGCCTGGCCGGTGGCGCACCGAGATGGTCCCCTACACCCGCGAGATCATGGATGCGATCGGGGACGCGCGGTATCGGTCGGTCGTCTGGAAGAAGCCCAACCAAGTCGCGGCGACCGAAGTCATCATCAACGCAGTCGCGTATTTCATCGCCCAGGATCCGTCTCCGATGCTCATCGTGTTGCCGAATGTCGATCCGATGGCCCGGAAATGGTCACGCACCCGGTTCGCACCCATGGTCGCGGCGATGCCATGTCTCCGCCGGAAGGTCGGGGAGGCGCGCACCCGGGACTCGGCGAATACCGTGCTCGAGAAGACGTTCCCCGGCGGCTACCTCTCCGTCATCGGCGCCAACAGCGCCGCGGGGCTGTCGATGTCTCCGGTGCGGTGCGCGTTCTTCGACGAGGTCGACCGCTTCCCCAAGTCCGCCGGCACGGAGGGTGATCCGATCGAGCTCGGGGCCGCACGCACCGACACGTACGGCGACCTGGCGATTCAGGTGCATTTCTCGACGCCGGCGGATGAGCCGTCGCGCGTGGACGAGGCCTACCAGGAGAGCGACCAGCGCCAGTACTGGGTGCCGTGCCCATTGTGCGGACACGAGCAGTTCCTCCAGTGGCGCGATGCGGACGGGGACTACCGGCTGATCTGGGAGAAGGACAAACACGGCCACCACCTGCCAGAGACCGCGCGGTACCTGTGCAAGGCGTGTGGCGGGTTGATCGACGAGATCGACAAGCCCGCTATGTTATCCGCCGGGTACTGGAAGCCGCTGAAACCCGAGATCACCGACGTCGCGGGCTTTCACTGCAACGTCATGGTCTCGCCGTTCTTCAGTTGGGCCGACATGGCCAGGATGTTCCTCAACGTGCGCGGCAATCCGGAGCGACTGAAAACCTTCGTCAACTTGAAACTGGCCGATGTCTGGGATCCCGAGCAATGGGTGTTCAACGACACAAAGCTGGCGGGCCGGCGTGAGCGGTACCACGCCGAGGTGCCGAAACCCGTCGGAATTCTTACCGCGGGCGTCGACGTGCAAGCGGATCGTCTGGAGTTGGAGGTCGATGGGTGGGGCGTCGGGCACGAATCCTGGACGCTGACCCACGAGCGCATCTACGGGGACCCCGTCGACGGTGACGTGTGGGAGGCGCTCGAGGCCCTGCTGACGAAACCCTGGGCGCACGCCTCCGGATCGACGCTGCGCATCATGTGCTGCCTGATCGACTCCGGCTATCTCGCGGACGAGGTGTACGGGTTCGTCAAGCCGCGGCAACGGCGACGCGTGTATGCGGCGAAGGGACTCGGGGGCGATCACGTCCAACTCGTGAAACGCGCGCAGCGACCGGACCGGCACCGGATTCGCCTGGTCACGGTCGGCACCGACACGGCGAAGGATAAGCTCTTTCCGCGCTTGGCGATGGAGGAGCCGGGCCCGGGCTACATCCATTTCGGGGCACCGACCGACACGGGCCTCGACGAGGAGTACTTCGCGCAGCTGAAAGCCGAGAAGATCGACTATCGGACCGTCCGCGGCCGCCGAGTGCGCTACTACAAGCAGATCCGCAAACGGAACGAGGCGATCGACTTGAAGGTGCTGAACCTGGCGGCGTTCCATCTCCTGGGCGCGGGCGTGACGGACCACATGGCACGATGGGTCGATCGTGCCAATGGCACGACGAGCGAGCGCGCCAGTGCCCCGGCGACCAAGCCCCGACGTGGAGGGGTGCTCTCGAAGGGAGTGGAGCTGTGATCCCGACCACGATGCTGCAAGAACTCGCGAAGGATAAGACGCTCTCGCCGCACACGTTGCGCGTGTACTTCATCCTGGTGGGGGAGTTGGACTTCCGCGTATATCGGCACGTGAAGCAGCACGTGTTGGCGCTGACGCTCGACACCGATCAGAGCACCGTGAGCCGTGCTCTGCAGACGCTGGTCGAGGCCACGCTCGTGGAACTGGGCCCGCGGGACGGCGCCGGCAACACGTACCGGCTCGTGCAACGCAACCGGTTCAACCCCGCCGGGGAGTGGTAGGACACGACCACCAGCTATAAGAATACGCGCGTCGTACCTTTATGCATCCTGGACATATGTCGAGGATGCATATTGGGTTGTCCGCGCACCCGTGATCGCCCATTGATGCTTCCCGTATGGGCGCATCGCAAACCTTCTCGCAACAGCGGCTGACCAATGTAGAGACCGCGATACACGAGGTGGAGCTCAGCGGGACCGGCTCGATCGCCGGTACGAGTTACTCCCCTTCGGACCTTCCTTTCCTCGAGGCCTGGCAACGTCGGTTGAGCGTCCAGGTCGCCATCGAGCACATCGAGGCCGGCGCGCAGGAATACACCGTCCTCGGCCGTACCTTCCGGCGCGGTGACCTGAAGATCCTGTACGATCGGCTCGACAAAGAGCGCACGCACGAACAGCGTCTGCGTCGCGGTGGTGGCATGCGTGTCCGCGGCATCGTGCCGACGGGGTGACCCGGGTGGTGAGACTCCAGCACCCAATGCACTATGTGATGACCGGCGCCGGGATGCCCGCGTCGCAGGTCAACATTCCGCGGATCAATGCGCTGTCGTACGACGGCGCGTCGTCGGTCCGCCGCGCCCTCAAAGATTGGTGGCCGATCGAGACGTCGGCCGATGACGACACGATCTACGACCTGCCGACCCTGCGCGGCCGCTCGCGTGATCTCCTCCGCAATAACGGCTGGGCCGCGGGGGCCGCGCAGACCACCACGACGAACGTCATCGGCGCCGGCCTTCGCCCGAAGGCCACCCTCGACCACGAATACCTCGGATTGTCCGAAGACCAGGCCGAGCAGTGGGAGAACATGGCCGAGCGCATCTTCCGCGTGTGGTGTGCGCAGTGTGATCTCACGCGCCGCCAGGCGTTCGCCGGTCTGCAGGAAGTCGCGTTCCGCGCGATCTTCGAAGCCGGGGACGTGCTGGCCATCCGTCGCCACCGTCAGCGACGGGGCGATCTGTTAGGCACGAAGCTCCAACTCCTCGAGGCCGAACGCGTCTGCAACCCCCATCACCTGCCGGACATCGATCGTCTCATCGCCGGCGTCCAGTTGGATCCGGATGGCGCCCCCACCCGTTACCACTACACGAACCGCCATCCGAACGCGATCACGTTCACCGGGGAACCGGTGGTGTGGCGGCAGGTGCCGGCGTTCGGGTCGACGGGGATGCGCCTGGTCCTGCACGTCGTGCGGCCACTGCGTCCCGGACAAACGCGTGGCGTGCCGGTCCTAGCCCCGGTGATCGAGAAGCTGAAGCAGCTCGCGCGGTATGGCGACGCCGAACTGATGGCCGCCGTCGTGAGTGCCATGTTCACGGTCTTCGTCAAATCCGAGGGCGCGTCCGATGAGAGCAACACCCTGCTGGAATCGTTGGAGGGGCTCGAGCAGCAGAGCGGCGATCCGAAGACGGATTACAAGCTGGGGTATGGCACGATGGTCGGGTTGGAGCCGGGCGAGGACATCCAGACGGCCAACCCCGGGCGCCCGAACGACAAGTTCGATCCGTTCGTGCAGTCGATCTTGCGCGAGGTGGGCGTAGCGATCGAGATCCCGTTCGAGCTGCTCATCAAGCACTTCACTTCGTCGTACTCCGCCGCCCGCGCCGCCTTGCTGGAAGCGTGGCGCGCATTCACGACCAAGCGGCATTGGTTCGCCGGCGCGTTCTGTCAGCCGTCGTACGAGTTCGCGATCAGCGAGGCCGTCGCACGCAACCTCCTTCCGGCGCCGGGCTTCCTGACGGATCCGCTGATGCGTGCGGCGTGGCTCGGCACCGAATGGCACGGGCCCGGCCAGGCGCAGATCGATCCGCTGAAGGAGATGAAGGCGTACCAGGTCGCGGTCAGCGAGGAATTCATGACGCGGAATGAAGTGACCGCGTTGACGACGGGCGGAGACTGGGAGCGGAAGCACCGGCAGCGCACCAAGGAAGAGCGGATGCGTCGAGAAGACGGGCTCGCCGGCGCCGATGGAGCGCGTGACACAGCAGAGGACGACACCACGCCCGACGAGGACGATGATGCCGAAGCGTAACGGGCATCGTCGCGCGCTGCAGGCGCTCGTCAGTCGGCCGTGGGCGATCATGCGCGACTACTACGAGACCATGTTCGCCATCGCGGCGGAGGATCCCGGCTTACTGGCCGCGATCGCCAAAGAGACGGGCGAGACGCTCGAGAACGTGCAGCACACGACCGTGCGGGACGGCGTGGCCACGATCGAGATCACGGGTCCGCTGTTCAAGCACGCGGACCTGTTGAGCGCGATCAGCGGCGCCACCACGTACGAACGCCTGGCGCGCGACGCCAACCGCCTGATGGAGGACCCGAGCGTCGGCGCGGTCGTGGCCGAGTTCGATACGCCGGGCGGCGACGTGAACGGCTTGCTCGAGACGGCGGACCTGCTGGCGGAGTTCGCCGCGGCCGACACGAAACCCTTCATCGCGCACGTCGGTGGACTCGGCGCGTCGGCCGGCTACGTCCTGGCCAGCGCGTTCCAGGAGATCGTCGCGACGGATCTGTCGATTCTCGGCAGTCTGGGGGTCGTCAAATCGATCGTCGACTTCCGCAAGCGTGACGCGATGGAAGGCATCGAGGAGATCGAGATCATCTCTTCGCAGTCTCCGCTCAAGCGTCCGGATGCCAAAACGAAAACCGGACACGAGCAACACCAGCGCGAGGTGAATAGCATCGCGGCCGTCGTGATCGCACGCGTCGCGCGCTACCGTGGCGTGAGCGAGGAGACGGTCCTTGCCGACTACGGCCAGGGCGACGTCTTCATCGGCCAGCAGGCTGTCGACGCGGGGATGGCCGAACGCGTCCGCACGCTGGAGGAACTGCACGCCGAGCTCGTCGAGCAGATCAGCTCGAGGAACTCAATTTCTGTCCCGGGCAGCGCGGCTGCCACCACCAAGGATTCGTCCATCATGAGTGATACGACGAAGGACACGACGGCCGCGCAGACTCCCGAGCAGCGCGCGGCCGCGTTCGAAGCCACTGACGCCGAGGCGGCCAACGTGCTGATCGCGAAGGGGCGCACCGCTGGCGAAACCGCCGGTGAGCAGAAAGGGCGTGAGGTTGGTGCCACGACCGAGCGTAAGCGGCTACTCGCGATCGAGCAGCTGACGGAGCCCGGCTACGAGGCGCTCATCACCGCGTGCAAGGAAGATCCGTTGTGCACGCCCGAGGCCGCGGCGCTGAAGATGAAGCAGCAGGAGCGTGCCGCCAAAACGGATCACCTGCAGTCGCTCGAGCAGGACGAGACCCAGAACAAGTTCCCGAACCCCAGCGCGGGCGAGAGCGAGAGTGCGACGGAGGAGGAACAACTCGCCGCACGCATCCTCAACGCCGGTCGTCCGCCGCAACCTGCCAGCGCGCCCAGTGTGAACTCAGCGGATAAGGAGACGAACGCACTATGACTGACTACGGAACCCCTTCCTTTGCGTCGGCCGCGCGGAGCCTCGACTGGCTCCTGGCTGGTGACTTTCCGCGCGTCGAGGCAGAGGTCGTCATCATCACCGGCCAGGTGCTGGCCGCGGGCTCGGTGCTCGGGCGCATTACGGCCAGCGACAAGTGGAATCTGTCGCTCAGCGCCGCGGGCGACGGATCGGAAGTGCCGCGCGCGATCCTGATGGATGCGGTGGATGCCACGGGCGCCGACAAGGCGGGCCGCGTGTGGCTGACCGGTGAGTTCGCGGACGAGAAACTCGTCTTCGGGACCGCGCATACGATCGCCAGTACGAAGACCGCCCTTGCCGAGAAGGGCATTTACCTCAAGGCCACGGTCGCGTCCTAACGACGCGTGCAGGCATAAAGGAGCACGACGAGCATGGATATCTTCTCGACTGGTGTGCTGCGGCGCGTGGTCGCGTCCCTGGACGAGCCGCTAGCGTTCCTCCTGAACCTGTTCTTCCGCGAAGTCCAGACGGGTGACACGGAAGACATCCACTTCGACGTCGACACCACCAAACAGCGCATCACGCCGTTCGTCCACCCGATGGTGGCGGGCAAGGTGGTGCAGAGCAAAGGATGGGCGACAAAGACGTTCCGTCCGGCGTACGCGAAGGACAAGCGGAGCTTCAAGCCCGATGCGCCGATGAAGCGCTGGATCGGCGAGCAGATCGGCGGGTCGCTGTCGCCGCAAGCGCGGCGGGATCTGGCGTTGCGCCGTGAGCTGATGGATCAATTGGAGATGCTCACCCGGCGCGAAGAAGTGATGGCGTCCGAGGCGCTCCGCACGGGCAAGGTCACCGTGACCGGGGAAGGCTACGACACGGTCGTCGTCGACTTCACGCGCTCGTCCGCGCTGACCGTTGCGCTGACGAGCGGGGCCCAGTGGAGTGAGACCACGGCCACGGTCATCGACGATCTGGAGACGTGGGGGGATCTGATCCAGCAAACATCCGGCGCGGTCGGGATGGACGTCGTGATGGATCCGTTAGCGTGGCGGCTGTTCCGCGGGAAGGATGAAGTCAAAGCCCTCCTGGACAATCGCCGAGGCTCCGCCTCCACGGCCGAGATCGGACCGCGCTCTGGTCGTAAGGCGCGATACGGCGGCAACATCGGCGATTACGACATCTGGATCTACCAGGACCGGTACATCGACGATGCCGGCGTCGAACAGAAGATGCTGCCGGACAACACGGTCATCGTCAGCGGCGCGCAGCTCGAGGGCGTGCGGGCGTACGGGGCCATCCAGGACGAGAAGGCGGGGTACACAGCCACCCGGTTTTTCTCGAAGTCCTGGCTCGAGGAGGACCCCGCGGTGCGGTGGCTGCTGATGCAGAGCGCGCCGCTCGTGGTGCCCTACCGGGTCAACGCGAGCCTCTGCGCCACCGTCGTCGCACCGTAACGGGAGGCCCTCATGGCCAAGGACACACACATCGCGGCGCAGACCGTGAAGATCGACAAGACCTACTACGCGCCGGGGCAAACGCTCCCGGCGCTCGCGGACGACGAAGCTCGGCGCTTGCGGGACCGCGGGGTCATCGTCGCCGTCGGGTCGGCTGCCGCGTCGGCCTCCGACGACGACGCGGCACCGCCGCATACGCTCTCCGTCGAGAAGTTGAAGGAGCACCTGCAAACCGTCACGGAAGACACCGTGCTCGAGGAGTTGCATAACGCCGAGCGGGACCACAAGAACCGCGCGACCGCCCTCGAAGCGATCGAAGCACGGATGGTGGAACTCGACGGGACGGACGAGGACGAGGATCCGGATCACGAGGAGCAGTAACCGCGCGTGGCATACCGGACGCAGGACCTGCCGCATCTGCTTGCCGACTTCGGCGAGTGCCTGACCTACGAGGGGCAGACCACCAATGTCCTCGTCGACTTCGAGTCGGCGCCGGTGACCATGGACGGGACGCCCCTCCAACTGGCCGCCACGGAAACGATGGTCGCCGTCGCGACGGCGGAGCTGACGGTCGGGATCCTGGCCGCGCTGGCGGTCGACGACGAGTTCGACGTCGATGGGATTCGGTATCAGTTCCGCCGGCGCGAGCTGCTCGAAGACGGCGCGTTGACCGCCCTGATCGTGGTGAAGGCATGAAGCTGAATGTCCTGCGGATGGTGACCGACTTCCTGAATGATCCGACCCACGGCGTGAACGCGCTGTTAGGCAGCATCCCGCTGGATGACGGTGAGTCCGCGCCGCCGGCGTTGACGGCCATCGTCGATACGACGCGTGCCAACGACGTCGCCAGGCTCTTTGCGGATCCGGACGAGCGGCCAACGCCCTTCGGCTTCGTGTTCGATCCGGATGATCTGGCGATCGAGGGTTGGGTCGCGAACCAGATCACCCAGGGCACCGAGGGGCAGCTGACGATCGGGCTGGCCTTCGTCGTCGGTACCGCGCAGACCGCGGCAGGCCTCCGGGATGCGATGCTGTACCGCCGCGCGGCACGACGGTCGCTCAACCGATTGAACGGCAACGACCAGGTCGACGCGCGGAAGCGCAACCAGATCTACATCACGCGGACGGCATCGTTCACCGAAGGGGCGTCCTGGGCGCAGCTCGACGGTGGGACGCTGGCCGCGGCGCCGTTGTTTCCCCGTTACCAGGTACGAGACGATCTCCCATGACACACGAATCAAAGGTCACGAGCGGGCAGACGCCGCCCGCGAAGCCACCGGCACCACGCACCGGGCGCGCGCCCGCTGCGGAAGGCATCGTCGGCGGTAGCTATGTCAACGGTGAAATCGTGGCGGCGACCAAGCCACCGAAGCCGATCGACGGCGCAACGGTGCGCGCGGCGAAACGCAAACAGGCGCGGGAGGGTAACCGATGACGACCCCAGTCAGTGTTGACGCCTTAGCCGTATTAATCAAACCAGAGTCCGTGCGCGGTACCGACGCGGAGCCGGTCCCGGGCGCGGATGCGGTACGCGTCGTGGGCCTCACGTGGACGAACACCGATCACGACTTCCACTTCCCCAACACGCGCGAAGACGTGAATAGCGGCACGCTGCTGCCGCCCCCGCCGGGCACGCCCGAGGGCGAGATCGTGACGTTCCGCCTAACAGTGGAATTCAAGGGCGTAACGACGGCGATCAGCGCGTCGAATAAGCCGGAATCGGGTCCGGCCTGGCGCGCGAGCGCGTACAGCGAGACCCTGGACTTGACCGGCGGCAGCGAGACGGTCACCTACGCGCCCGCGAGCTCCGGCCACGAGTCCGCCACGGTGTACATCTACCAGGCGGGGACGTTGTGGAAGCTAGTGGGCGGGGTGTGCGGCACGACGATCGTCGCGGCCGCGGGCAACATTCTGCGCATCGAGCAGGAGTGGTCCGCGCAGTTGCTGACCATCACCGCCGCGGCGGTGCCCGGTGGACTCGTGTTCGATGACACCGAGGCCCCGAATGTCGTGGACAGCGGCCTGACGGTCGGCGCCTGGTCCCCGGACTTCCAGGAATTTCGACTCCGCACCAACCCCACGCTGCAGCTGCTGGAGAGCGGGAATGCCGCGGATGGATTGCTCGGGTACTTCATCAGCAAGCATAATCCGGAGATCGAGATCCAGGGTCTGGTGGACGCGCTCGGCACGTACGATCCCTATGCCGATCGCCGGGCGGGGACCGCACGCGACATCGACGTGCAGTGGGGCAGCACGCAATACGCGATGCCCGAGATCCAGGCGACGGGGTGTATTCCCACCGCGATCCGGCACGCGGATCACAACACCTTCACCGCCTACACCGTGACGTACCGCGTCGCCGGGCTCTCGGTGATTGTCTCATAGATGCCCGAGCCTGCCTTCTTTGCGGCCTTCGATCGGGTCGAGATCGCCGTCGGCGAGACCGTCCTGCGGCTGAAACCGCTGACCGTCGCCGAGTCGGTGCCGTTTCTGCGGTTGTTGCACCGCATCAACTCGGAGCGATCCGCCGAACATGTCGCCGAGCTGTTTGAACGATTTCCGGACGCCGTCGAGCAGCCCGCGCTCGGTGCGTTACCCCCCGACCAGTTCTTCGGAGCGGTGCAGGATTTTTTTTCGGTGCTGAACAGCGGGACCTGGAGGTCCAGGACGGCGGCGGTGGACGGTACGGCTCCGCCACCTTCGACGATGTGATCGCGGAGTACGGCGAAACCTATGGGATGGCCGGACTGGGACAGACGCCGTGGCCGCTGTTCCGCGCGAACGTGGAGCGCCTCGATCGCTTTGATGCCCGACGCCTCTGGTATGTCCTGGCCGGGGCCGCCGGCGCGTTCGGCGGCAGCCAGGACAAAGCGGACCAACTGCATGCCCGTGCGTATCCCAACAGCATCCCTCTCCCCAAGATCGTGGTGAGTCGTGCCTGACGAACAAGTCTCGATCTGGATCCGGATTCGTGACGTCGGGAGTGCTGCGCTCTCGCGCACGGAACGCGCGTTCAAGCGGCTCGGCATCAGCAAGGAACGCCTGATCCGGATTGGCAAGCGCCTGGGTACCGTCCTGGTCGCCACGGTGGCCGCGGGGCTGGTCGCCGCGACGCGCGCGGCCGCGCGCTTCAGCGCCGCCATGGCAGAGGTGGGAACTCTCCTGGATGGGGACGTCCGGAAGCAGACGCAGGCGTTAGGCGACGAGATCCTCAACCTGTCACGCCGGCTGCCGAAGGACCCCAACGAGCTCGGCGCCGGACTCTATCAGGTCCTCTCTGCCGGCATCAGCGACACGACGGAGGCCATCCAGGTCCTCGAGGTCGCCACCAAGGCCGCGGTCGGCGGCATCGCGGACACCTTTACCGCGGTCGACGCGATCACGGGAGTCCTCAACGCGTACAACCTCGAGGCCGACCGCGCAACGCAAGTCTCCGATGTGATGTTCCAGACCGTCAAGGGGGGGAAGATCAATTTCACCCAGCTGGCGTCGGAGATCGGGACGGTCGCGCCCACGGCGTCGTTGCTCGGCATCTCGTTTGAGGAAATTGGGGCCGCCGTCGCGACGATGACCAAGGCCAACATCAGTGCGGCCGAGACGATGTCGTCGCTCAACCGGTTGCTGCTGTCGATCGTCAGTCCCTCGGCTGAGGCCAAGGCGGCCGCCGCCGAGCTCGGCGTCGAGTGGAGTGTCGCCGGTCTACGCGCGCACGGGTTCCAGGGATTGCTGGCCCAATTGGAGCAGGCTACCCAAGGCAACATCACGACGCTGCAACGCGTCGTGCCGGATCTCCGGTCGTTCCGCGCCGCCGCGGTGATCGCCGGGACGGGGGCCGAGGAATTCGCGAAGCAGGTCGAGAACATGCGCAACGCCACCGGCGCCGCCGAAGGGGCGTTCGAGATCATGAATCGTGAGATCACGAATCTCTGGCAGCGCCTGAAGAACAGGTTGAACATCGTGCTGATCGAGGCCGGCACCGTCGCGATCCCCGCCCTGGCCGATGCGCTCGAGCGCGCCGGCGGGCCGCTGGCCGAGATGGAAACCTTCGTCGAACAGAACACCGACGCGATTCGGGAATTCTCCATCGCGGTCGGCCAGATCGGCACGGCCGTCGCCCAGGCGTTGATCGCGATCGGCAAGCTCACGGTCAAGCTGGGCGATCTGCTCGATGCGTGGAATCTGATCCTCAATCCGGACCTCGCCTTCTCGCGGCCGCAGATCGACACGCTCGGGCAGATCGATGATCAGGTGGTCCTGGCGGAACGGCTCAACGCGCTTGGCGCACGGCGTCTGGAGCTCGAGCAAGACATCGCGGCGATCAAGGCGAAGCCGACCCCGAGTGCGACCACCAGCGCGCTGGCAGGAATTGCCCCGGGACTCCGTCTCGGTGCGGAGCAACGCTCGCTCCCGGAATTGGAAGCAGAGTTCGACGGACTTGCGGACGCGATCGCGTTCGGGCTGCAACGCCTGCAACGCCTCGCGCGGGAGCAAGCCCCGGCGCGCGGTGATGGAGACCGGCGTGACCTGACGCCGCCGCCGGCGCGCGGTGATGGAGACCGGCGTGACCTGACGCCGCCGCCGACACCACCGCCGGGCCTCAGCCGACGGGAACAAATCGAGCTGTTCCTGGCCACCGCGAGGGGTGGGGTGGTCGGCCCCGGCCTCACGCACGGAGCGCCGCTGACGGTCCGTCAGTTGCTCCGCCCCGACGAGCGTCCGGACCGGGGTGCGCTCACGGCGTTGGGCGGATTTCCCGAGCTCCAAGTGGGTGGTCCCGACATGCTGCAACGCGCAGCCGAACGCGGACGCCAGGCACAGGAGCAGTTGAACGCCACGCTGGACGCCCTCGGCACGGTCGGTGAGGGGGCGCATGACATGGCGGCCTCGGTCGTCGATAATTTCGCCGTCATGGCCGGCGCCGCCATCGCCGGCAGTGACCAGATGGCGCAGGTGGTCATCCACTCCTTCACGCGGATCCTGCAGGATCTGCAAGCCGTCCGCGCCAACCCGCTGTTAGGCAGTGTGATTGGATTGGCCGGTGGCTTGCTCGGTGGCCTGTTCGGCCGCAACAACGATCGCGATCGCGAGATCCCGGTCCGGGTCACGCGGTTCGACGACGCGGCCCGGCGCGATCTGCAGGGGCGCACCGAAGAGACGTTCCACCTCACGATCGAACAGGGCGGCGTGCCTGTCGACGAGCTGGAGTACTTGCTCCAGCGTCGTGAGGCCCGCGGCGCGCGTGTCACCATCCCGACACGGATCGTGTCCCGATGAGCGGGTCCGTCTTCCTGGTTGAGAACGTGTTCTCGACGCTCCAGTTCCCCGCGCACGTGGTCAGCGCGTCCTCCGCCGCCGTCGACATGGAGGCGTTCCGCGTGGCCAACGGCCGGCGCTGGCGGCGCGATCGCTGGTCTCCCTCGGTGACGGGCGACGCGTGGATCCGCGTCCTCTGCGATCAACCGCGGTACGTCAGCATGCTGGCGATGGACGGGCACAACCTGGCCGGGTTTCCCGTGCGGTTGGAGATCTCCAACACGGGGTTTGGCGGCGAGGCGTACGAGCGCCCGATTGACGTCACGGTCCCGGCCGTCTCCACACCGGGAGCGCTCGAGGATCCCGCGGGTGTGCTGAGCGAGGATGGACAATGGTTGGCCCGCTTACCCGTCGGCACGATGGCCTGGGGCTTCCGCCTGTTCATCCCCGCGATGGGTGGGGGGTTGATTCCGGAGATCACGGGTCTCCGGTTAGGCAGGACGTGGGATCTCGTCCTGCGCAAACCCTTTCGGGAGGACGGGTCGCGTCCGGTGGCGGAGAGCACGCGCTCGAGCGCCGGGTGGGCGGGCCGCACGCAGGTCGTCCCGACGAAAGAGGGGCAACTGCGCGTCGAGCTCGAAGGATTCCACGAGTACGACGAGGCGCGGTACTTCCAGTCGCAGTACGAGCTGCACCGTCCGACGGTCTTCGTGCCCGACGCCGCTCAGGGGGATCGCGCGACGATCATCGCCAACCAGGACAACGGGGTGATCGCGTTCGGCTTCGAACCCGGTGACACCAGCTACCGGGTGGCCACGATCCCGTACGAGGAACACGAGGCCCCGCTGCCATGAGCCTCAAGCCCTCGGATCTGCTCTTTGCCGTCGGCGGTCAGATTGCGCAACGGTATGGGACGTTGTATCGACGGACGCGTGGCGCGGATCGCGGGGGCGAAGCGCATCGTGGGACCTTCTCCCGCGCCAGCGCGGCGTGGACGCGTCACCAGGACGGCCTCTGCCGGCCGGTGCCGGATGACCGCCACCGGATCGCGTGGTTCGATCTCGACGGCGACGGTGTCAACGAGACGCCGGCATACCTAGGGGAGCCGAGTGTCACCCACGACCTGGACGATCCCAGCGAGCTGGAAGACAGCGCGTCGCCGTGGGGTGGGAACGCTGGCTTTACGATCAGCGCGCGGCCCTCCATCATCAGCGGGAAGACGGCGTATCAACACCAGAACGGCGGCGGCGGACCGGCGATCGCCCGGATCCAAACCGATGGCGTGTTGTCTGCGGCGGACAGCGTGTGGGGCTATTTCGAGAATGTCGACGCAGAGCGAACCGCGCTGTCGATCTTCGACCAGGACCTGGCGACGCACCTGCATATCGCGAACCTGGTGTGGGCGACGGGCGAAACGGAGACGCAGCAGGGATCCGGCGCGGCGTTCGTCCGCCAGGAAGCAGTCGCCGGACCGAACGGGGGGCCGGTCTATTGGCTCGGCTGTAACGCCGCGGGGACCGACGGGAACGTCAAGCAGATCTTTGTGTTCCCGACCGGGGTCACCACGAATACCGAGACGGTGATCATCCACCACATCCAGTCGGAAGCGCGCGCCCAACCGACGACGACGCCCATCCCGGAAGGTGCGGGCGTCGTCCGGGCGGCCGACGCCCTCGACTATCCGTACTACGGGCCGCCGACCGGCATCCAGATCTACAGCAAGTTCCTCGATCTCGGCGGATGGTTGGTGGCCTCGGGTCGTGTCTGGGAAATGGGCGACGCCGCCGGCGGCGTCCGCGTGGTGGGGACCGGCACGATCTATCAGGTCGTCGTCGACATGGGTGCCACCACGGTCTCCGCCGGGCCGGTGGTGAGTTTGGCGTACGGCGACCTCGTGGAGATCCTCGTCACGGTGCGCGCGACCTCAGCCGATTGCGAGGTGGCGATCAACGGGGCGGTCGTGGGCAAGGAGACGACCGGCGTCTATACGGCGTTTACGATGGCGCCCACGCTGCAGATCGGCCACAGTGGGAGTGGGGCGCTCGCCGGCGCGCAGGCCCACCTCGCCCACCTCGGCGCGCGCGGCGTGACGGCCACGATGCAGGACTTTCGGAACGTCGTGCGCATCGGGGTGCTCGCCCCATGAAGGCCGGTATGACGCCAGCGCTCGTGCATCGGTTGCGGCGCGCCGACGTGGGCGCGCGGCAGATCGTCATCGCCAACACCGTGACGCGCGAGGACGTCCGTCGCACACGCGGGGATTGGGAGCAGCTCGACGGCTGGCCGGTCAGCGGGCTGGAGGTGCTGCCCGATCATCGGCTGGGCTTGTCGACCGGGTTGGCGACGGCGATCGAGCAGACGAGCAGCGACGATCACATCACCGACCTGGACGGCCCGCCCAACGCGTTGGCGGCGATCCCCTTCCTTGTGGCCAAGGTGACGTGGGCGGGGACGGATTCGCCAGGCATGGCGATCCATCGGGTCGTCGCGCGGCTGCATCCCAAGCTCACGGCGGAAGACAAGGAAGTCGCGCGCTTCCGGTGTCAGCTGTTCGCGGTCGAGCGCATGGTGCTGGACGAGGAACTGGAGCTCCGCGCCCTGAGTCTCCCGGCGACCGTCGACGTCCCGGACGCGACGGAACTCGAGCAGGACTTCACCTTCGACTTCACCGACCTGCTGCCACGGCCGAAAGCGTTAGGCCCACCGATCGGCGGCGGCCCTTTCGGCGTCACCGCCCCCGTGATGTATGCCTTCCTCTGGGCGACGAAAACGGACGGATCGCCGGCGAGCAACGTGGGCTGGGCCCGGGATACCGGCACGGCGAATGTGACGACGGCGAGCAACGTCCTCGAGGGCGCGCAGCTGCAGATCATTGCCGGGCCGACGCCGCGGTATGAAGAAGTTCTCTATGGCGATGGGTGTCCGCGCGTCCGGTTCGAGACGGCGAGCTACACCGCAGTAACGGCCGCCTACACCACCGCGCCGATCGATCTCACCGCCGCGGCGACGGTGCTGGGGGCCGACGCGTTCGATGCCCTGGATGACACGGATCCCGCGGCCCACACGCCCACCAGTGGTCTCGGCGGCTGGTCCGTCCTGCTCCAGAATGACGGTGACCCGCTGTATCTCGCGATGTCCGGCAATCGCCTGCGCTATTTCGGGTCGTCGGCCGGTGGCGAAGAAGAACGCTTCGTGTTGATCTCGGATAATCCGGTCATGCCGACCACGGGGATCTTCGAGACTTGGGTGACCTGGCAGCGGGATGACGAAGCCATCGGGGTGCACTATGGCGGTCTGAGTTTCTACCTGGACGAGGCCGGGACGTTCACGTTCGACGGCGATGCCACCGGGTTGTTGAACTGGCCCCCAGGTGTGCACGTGCGGCTCAGCGAAAGCGGGTTGGACAACGTGCGGTTCCAGTTCGCCGAGTTCAACGCCGCCGGCACCCAAGTCCAGAACACCAGTGATACGACCGACATTCCACTGGGCGGCACCGACGCGATCCGGCTTGGGTGCACCCTCGACATCGGTACGCGTGCGCTCACGATTTGGACGGAGCCCGACGGGGGTGGCGTGCGCACCGTGCACGGGACCGAAACCCTCCTTACCGATTTCGTGGCGTTAGGCTATGGGCGCGTGGGCGTCAACGGCACGATCTTCTCTGCCGGTAACGTCGAGATGTTCTGGGATGATTTCCGCTGTGTCGTCTATGCGGCGCTCGTGGACGACGTCGAGATCATCGTCAAGATCCAGACGCCGCTCGGGACCGCCGTCACCGCGGAGATCAACGACGGCGTCGGCAGTGGTTGGGTGCCGGTCCGGCATCGCGATCGCGTGGGGGTCGACCTGACCCCGTTCGGCGGGTCGGATCTCACCGGCGTGGCCAAACAGCTCCGCTACCTGATGCGGTCCACACTGACGCCGAACGCCGCGGGGGACGTGACGCCGTACCTGATCGAGCTCGGGGCGCGCGAAGTCCGGTCGATCGATCTCGATGGGCTGGCGCGCGTGAGTGGCGGGGCGTGGAACGTGGCCCCGGATACACTGCAAGCGGAGACCTCCGAGGCGGTCATCACCGTCATCCAGGACGGGGTGCGTGATTTCACGGACGCGGCCTCCGTGTTGGCCTCGGCGACGGCGCCGGTGACGCGCGAGTTCGAAGTCTACTGGGGCCATCCCGCGCTGCCGCGTGCGGACTGGCTGCACGCGCAAACGTACGAGGTCGAGGATCAGCAGGACGCCGGCGGCGCGGTCGACTTTCTGTGCGTAACGAAACGGCAGCATCTCTATCGGGAACTGCCGGCCCCCGTCGACGCCGGCGGTGGCCAGGTAGAACGCGACCCGATCATCTACGATGGGGTGAGCCTCAAGAGCGCGTGGGACGATGCGCTCACCAACCGGCTGGCGATCCAGGCCCGGGACCTGGGGCCCGGCATCGACGACGACACGACGGCCATCCGGAACATTCTGACGGCGGCCAAGGGGGAAGACGTGATCGGCGCGCTGGCCCGCCTGGGCGGTGGCGCGGCCGATTCCGTCCAGGGGCGCTTGCGCTTCATCGATTTCCACGGTGTGCGCGTCGTGGCCGCCGTGTTCCCGTCCGAGGAGATCGAACCGCTGTTCGTTGGGCCCGGGCTGCGTGGCCGGATCCCGGCGTTCAACGTGCCGTTCGATTGGAACGACGACGAAGAACGGTTCCTCCAGGAAGCACAGCACGTGCACGTGCCGTCGCTGAACGCGTTCGGGCCCGCCCCGTTCGACGTCGCCCCCACGCTGGCCGATCATATCGCGCGGTGGATTCCCGACGATCCGGACTTCGCGAAAACGGTCGCGAAACGGGTCGTGGATCCGATGGCGGGTGGACGCATCGAACTCCAGTGGCGCTCGACGTACGCGTATCCGGAACTGACGGCGGCCGACGTCGTGCTCGTCCAGACCGATCGCTTCGTCGCGTTCAATCCGGTCAACGCGGCGCCGATCACGGGCATGGCGTGGGTGGTCTGTATCCTGATCGGCGGCCGCGAGGGCGAACCGTATGCGGCCCGCGAATTCAGCGGATGGGTCACCGATTACGCGGACATCTTCTCGAGCGGCGAGGACATCATTCAGGTCCTGCCCGCCCCGCCGACGAACGTCACGGCATGGCGACGGTTCTACCTGGCCGACGCCGCGATCGACACGAAGCCCGAACGGCTGGAACTGGACTTCATCGAGTCGGTGTCTCCGAATATCACGCGCTACGAAGTGCAGGTCCGCCGGGGCGCGAGCGCCACCTGGCATGCCTTGCCCGATCCGTCGCCGATCGGTGGTTTTGGCACGTGGCGCACGGTGGACTCGGAGCCGATCGTGAGCGGCACGACGGGGTGGGCCGTGCGGGTGCGCGCCTGGAACACCGCCCAGTTGGTGAGTCCCTGGGTCACCGAGACCACGATCGTCGGGGATCCGCTGCCCGGGCCGATCGACATCGAAGTCTCGCAGGTCCTGCAGATCGCCCACGCGTTTGCGCCGAACGCGCGGATCATGACGACGAGCGGCAACGTGCTGGCGACGGACTATCTGGTCGTGGTGGATATCAGTGGTGGGGGATCGTCCACGCTCCCCGCGTCGGGGGATCAGTCGCCCGGCGGACGTCAGCTGGTGATCCTCAACGCGTCCGGGGACGCGCATACGGTCAATCCGGATGGCAGTGACACGATTAACGGCGGCGCGAGCCTCTCCATTCCGGCCGGCGCGATCCGGAATCTGATCCTACCGGGGAGCGCCACGAATTGGCGGGCTGCATGAATGCGACGAGCATGGTGTAGCGTGGCGACCGACACGATACGCGACCGACCCAAGCACGGCATGATGATGCGCCTCGTCACGGACATCGACGAGCTGGGCGTCGTCTCACGCATCCGCGTTGAACAGCGGGGGTTGGAGGACTACGATCTGACGCTGCGCTTCGGGGCACGCGGCGCGACGCTCGACACCGAACAGCGCAAGGGATCGGCGTTCGAGATCCCGTTAGGCGATTTCGCTTTCACCTGGCAGAAGGAACCCCGCATCGTGCGCGATCGGTTCGGAGTGGCCCGGACCAAGCAGGTCGGGAACTACCGCATCGAGTACCGTGTCCAGGTGCCGCGCGATCTGCGCTGGAAGCGTAATGAGGATAACCGGCTGCTGTGGCTCCTTGACCGGGAACAGTACATGCGGCACGGCCTGGCCTCCCTGCATTGGATGCGGGACGGCGAAGAACTCCGCCGGCTCCAGCGCGAGTACGCCGATGCCGCCACCCACCTGCGCGACGTCTATGAGCGCACGGTCCGGGGGTGGCACCGCCCGATGATGATGGCCGACTACACGGCCACGGGACAAATCCAGTGGACCGAGAACGGGAACGCGAGTGAGACCGCGACGTGGGCCGCGGGCGATGTGGTCGTGTTCGGCTTTGCGACGTTTCCGGGTGGCACGTTTGGGTCGACGGTGGACGGCGAAGCGCACGATGATTTGTTCGCCGCGGTGGACACGGCCGACGATGATGACACCGCCGTGATCACCGTCCATGCTGATCCGACGACCGGGTCCTCGGTGACGTGTGCGACGTCGGGCGGTCCGGACACCAACTGTGGGTGTGCGTTCGCCGTCACCGGCGCCGATGCCGCCGAACTCGCGTCGACGGGGTTTCCGGATACCGGCGGCTCCGACGCAGAAGATCCCGTGGTCGCCCTCGACACGGCTGAGGGCGACGAGGCGATCGCGGTCTACGGGTGTTTCGACTTCGACGCGGGCCCCGGGGAAAATATCGTCGCGCCGCACACGGGCGACACGGAGATCTTCGAGGACGGACTCGGCGCCAGCGATTGGCAGCAAGGCTACGTGGCGCATGAGAAGGCCACGGGCGCGAGTACGAGCGTCGGGGCCGTGGCCGACCCTATTGATGGCGCGTTCCAAATCCTCGCGGCGGCCGTCATCCCGACGACGGCCGCGGGGGCGGCGCTGACGGCCGTGCGCGGGGAAGCACAGCAATTGAGTGAGGCCCCGCACCGCAATCTGGGCCTCACCCGCCTGCGCAATGAATCCGCCTCGCTGGACGACGACACGTTGCGAGCGCTGGGCCTCGTGCGGGTGCTGGATGAGGACGCAGACCTCCAGGAGGAGACGCCGCGCGTCCTCGGAATCCGGCGCCTCCGGAGTGCGACGCTCGAACTCGAGGAGACGCACAGTGGGCACCTGGGCCTCCGCCGCGTGCGGGATGCGACGCTCGACCTCCCCGAGGACTCGGCGCGCACCGTGGGCCTGATGCGTCTGCACGATGTGTCCCTGTCCCTGGTCGAGGCCGTCGCCCGGTCGCTCGGCCTGGTGCGCGACCAGGCGGCCACGATCGCGCTGGAGGAATTCGTGTTGTCGGCGCGCGGCCTCGTGCGGACGCGTTCAGAGGTCGAGGAACTTTCCGAAACGACTCTCTCCACCCGTGGCCTCGTGCGCCTCCGCGCGGCCGCGATGGAACTCGCCGAGACCGTCGCCGCCGTGAGGGGAGTGATCCGTGCACACGGCGTCACGCTCGAGCTGGTAGCGGACATGCTCAGCGTACGCGGGCTCACGCGAGCCCGCAGTACTGCAATGGAGCTCCCGGAGGCACACGCCGCCGTCCGCGGTCTCACCCGGGACCGCAACACGACGGTCGCGCTAGCGGAAGACACCGGGTCGGTCCGGGGCCTGCGCCGGGCCCAGGATGACACCGCGCAGCTCGCCGAAACGACACTAGCCGCACGCGGGCTCGTCCGGCTGCACGTGGTCACGCTGCAGCTCGCCGAGCTGGTGCTCCGTCGCATGGGACTCGTCCGGATCCGCGATGGCAGCATGCAGCTGACGGCGGACACGCACCGGGTGCTGGGGCTTCGGCGGATTCGCGAGGCGGCGCTGGCGTTGGGTGAAGCCGTGGTCAGCGCGCGCGGCATGATCCGTCAGCACGACGAGACCAGCGCGCTCGAAGAGCAGCACGTCGCCCGCACCGGCCTGGTCCGGGTGATCGCCGAGACGGTGCAGTTGGTGGAGACGGTCGCCTCGAACTTCGCGGTCGTGTTCCTGGGCTTTCTGGTCCATCTGCTGCGCATGGTCCCGGTGCTCGACGTGGACGTCACGCTCGAGGGAGTCCTCGACCTTCAGGCCTCCCTGGACGCGACGATCGCGACCGATATCGACCTCCGACCGTCCGAGGACTCATGACCACTACGTGCACCGCGCGGGCCTACTACCAGGGCAACAGCATGTTGCTCGAGGTGTTGATTACCGACGCCCGCACCAGCATGCCGATCACGACCGGCGTGACCGTCACGGCCGCCCTCATCGTGCCCAGCTCGGGGGCGACGGTCCCCGACAGCGCCATCACGCTCGCGCACGTCGGCAGTCCGGACGGGCGCTGGCACGGGGTGTTTCCCGCGACGCTGACTACCACGTTAGGCACGACGCTGTTCGCCCGGTTGACGATCGACGGGGGCGGTGAGGCGACCGCCGTCGTCGACATCCAGGTGCCGGTGACCCGGCGGACGGCATGATCGGGTTTCTGCTGGGCGTGCTGGTCGGGATCGTCGGGACCGTGAGTGCCGTGACCTGGTGGGGTGTGCACCTCGCGCGCCGCCGGCGTCGATGGACGCGTACGAAGGCCGGGACCGCCAAGGTCGCCAAACTGCACGCCGCGGAGCACACCGTGGCCGTGCTCAATGCTGAACCCCGTGATGCCGGACGGCACACGATTGAAGGGAGATAGACCACATGGTGTTATTGAAGAGCCGTTTCCGTCTGCCCGGCCTCGCGACCGTGCTGCAGCGCTCGCGCGCGGGGCTCTGGTTTCCGGAGTACGGCCACGTCGTCGATCGACGCAACAACGTCCTCGCGGTGCTGCGACGGCCGCGGCAGGACGGGATCCTCATCCCCGGGTGCAACATCGTCACCGACGCCGGCGACGTGCACATCGCCGAGCTGGGCTCGGGCGAAGTAGCGACGAATGCGTTCACGACCTGGGCCATGGCCAGCGCCGGCACACCGGGCAAGGCGGCGGACGACGATGATTTCACGCTGATCGCCGGGTCCCTGCAGGCGCAGGACGGCACGTACCCACAGACGGATGACGGGGACGGGGACAACACCGGCGCCGGCGTCGACGTGCGCACGACGCGCGTCAGTTACACGGCCGCCGCATTCAACCACGCCGCCATCACGCACGGGTATATCACCAACGCCTCGCCTGGGGTCGCCGAGCCGCTCTACGCCGGATGGGCGTGGGCGTCGTCGATCAACAAGACCGCGAGCGACACGCTCAAGGCGTTTCACAACACCACCATGAACGGAGTTTAGCGTTATGCACTTGCAATGCCGCGCGACACGCGTCGCGGAACGTACCGAAGTGTCCGTCGGGGGTGGCGGGCAGGAGTCCGAGCACCACCTCCTGGATGTCCGGCTGGAGCCCGTGGCCGGGGACGGCTGGACCGGCGGTCCGGCCGGGACGATCAGCCTCACGTTTGACGATTCGAGCCAGTTTGCGTTTTGGCACGAGGGCCGGACGTACGTGATCACCCTGGTCGGGGAGTAGTTCGGGAAACAGTTGAGCAGCACACCTCAAACAGGGGATGGACGACATGGAGGGATTCGTACTCCCGGGATGGCTCGCGGCCATCGCGTTCACGTGCCTCTGCCTGGCCGGGACCGTGCGCTGGGTGCGGGAAATCATCAAGCCGGTCAGTACGGGGGGCGCAGGGATGTCGTCCGCCCGCGCCGAGTGGCGCGGGAAAGTCGAGGAGATCCTGCGTCAGGAGCAGGAACTCACGAGGCAGGTGACGCAGATGCTCTCGCGTCAGACGGAGGTCCTGCGGGACATCCACGCCTCCGTCACCACGCAGTTGGCCAACGTGCAGGCGCAGATGGTCAACGTGCACACGCAGACGCAGCTGCTCGAGGAGAAACTCGAGGTCCTCGCGTCGGTGTGGAAACACGCAATCAAAGGAGAGTGAAGCAATGAAGGTATTCCCAAGTTCTATCCAGCCGGTGCTCGTCGTGGTCGCGTGCACGTGCGCGGTCCTCGTGCTGAGCACAGTGGCCGCAGCCGGCCAGGAGGAGGCGCCCCATCTCGGTGAGCAACTCCTCGATCTGCTCAATCTGGTGGTCGCCACGATCACCGGTCTGCTGACGGCCGGCATGGAACTCATCAAGCGATTGATCGGCAAGGTCGACGCAGGATGGGCGCGACTCTGGACCGGGATCCTCAAGCCCATCCAGCCGATCATCGTGTCGGCGTTGTCGGTGTTGGTCCCGATCCTCGGGTTGGACATCTCCACCGTCGAGGTCCTCGTGACGGCGCCGCTGTCGTTCATCGTCGCCCTCACGGTCCGCGAGCTGCTCGCCAAGAAGGACGACCCGCAACCCGCGTTCCGATGAGTCGCTGGGTCGAGCTCCTCCTCCTGTCCGTCGTCGTCGTCGTGGCGATGCTTTGGATCCGTCCCACGCCCGCGGATATCGAGCGAGAGCTCGCCCAGCAGGCAGAGCGTCTCGAAGCGTCATTCGCGCAAGAGCGCGCGGCGCTTCGGGCCGCCTGTGATGCGCTGTCGGGATGACGCCCGAGGAGATGTACCGGTCCCTCGCGCGGTGGGAGCGCGTCGAGAGACTGCTCCCCTACCTGGTGGTGGTGCTCACGATCGTGGTGGTCCTGGTGCTGATTGCCCTGCGATGAGATCACGGCGGGCTCAATCCGATCGGCGAGTCACCCACACCCAAGCTAGTTGCTGTAGCGTGTGCATGGTCTCCGGCGGTGGATGACGGGCGCCGGGCTCGACCCGTGTCGCGCACCACGGCTCCGGCGGGACCGGCTCGCCCGCGGTCGCGAGCGGAAGCACCTGCGGGTCCACAGCATGGAGTCGCGCCCAGAGTAGTGACCCGCATCGGGAGTGCCGCGCGATCCCCACGGTGACCACTGCGACACGCTCGCCGGCGTGCTCCTCCCACAGCACGACCACACAACAGCGTCCGCGTGCCTGCGCGGTGACGCGAAAGGCTCGCTGTCCCGGCAGTGTGACGACATCGCCCGTGATTGCCCGCTCGAGCACCGGCCGAAGGGGCGCGAGTTGCGCATCGGGTGGTTGGGTAGATCGCGTGCGGTCCCCGTCGTCCAAGTCCCGGCATTCGAGGTAGGTGGAGGTCCCGGTCATTCCACGTGCCATCCCGCCGCGACGAGCGCGTCGATGAGCGCGCGGTCGCTGACGACGTATCCGTCGTCGCTGCGTGGCACGTCGGGGTGGCGCCGCTCGATCCATTGCCGGGCAGCCTCAGACTGCGGCGCGAGGAGTAAACGGCCGCTTCCGAGATTCCCGATGAACACGTCGGGCGGGTGAGTCCGACGCCACACCTGCCAGGCCGCGCGCCGCTGGCCGTGCACAAGCAACCGACCGCGCGCGGTCGCGTGTTCGGCTGGCGTCCGGAGCTGACAGCCGGAACCGATCGGTGCGGCACACACCGGGCACGCCACGGCGTGGATGATCTTGTCCTCGCGGTGACTCACGGGGCAAGCCTCTCGCTCTCGCGCGGGAAGGTGTGATCGAAGGCGATCCCGGCCCCCTCGTCGGCTGCCGCTGGATCACTCAAGACCAGCGTCCCCGCTCGGCAGGCGTCGAGTGCCACCTCTAAAATGTCGTAAGCTCGACGGGCGTCGCACGTGCGGAGCTCCTCGATTCGCGCGGCGCTCAATCCAGCCTGCCGCGCGAGGTGGATCAGCGTGTCTGCGGGATACGCTGGTATCTCGACACGGGGACGACGCCACGGACCGACCTCGACGTGTCCCCCGTTCGTGTTGACGGGCCGCACGGCCCGGCAGTCTAGGCACCGCTCGGTGTAGGTGACGCCTCCGTGGGCTGCGCGGTTCTGGTGGGTGTGCGGATGCACCGCCACCGAGCCCGTGTATCCGAAGTGGTCTCCGGAGGTGGTGCGATCGTGGTGGCAGTTGGTCGCGGTCGTCATTGGTCTCTCCTTTGTGGTGGTTCAAGGGCTGGGGCGGGAGTCGAACCCGCCCGTACTCCGTCAGCCTGTGATGCTCGCGTGCTGGATGCGGGTGACGATAGCATCCGGGGTGTCACGTCGGATGATACGCTGCGCTCCGATCGTCGTGAGCGGGCGCTCGTGGTACAGGACCATCGTCTGCTCGACGTGCGCGCCTCTCCGCGGGTCCAGGAGCGTGTAGGTGATGTCGTTCCGGTAAGTCATGGTCTCTCCCTCTCCTGCCCCTGTGACATCCCCGAGGCGCGGGCCCTGCTGCTGATCTCTATATAATATAACGCATACTTGACATTATGTCAAGTACTTTCCGCCTCTAGCCTCGCGGGCGAGGGCCTCCAGCGTCGGAGCCGGCAGCGTCAAGGCGGCCGCGGCGAACGCGATCACCCGCGGTACCGGCTCCGGGCCGTGGATGAGCCGGCTGATGGTCTCCGGTGTGTAGCCGATCAGCTCCGCGAACGTCCGCTGCGTCAGCCCGGCCTCCGCAATCCGCCGCTTCAGGTCATATCCCGTCATAACTTGACAATTTATCATCGTCCGATCAGTTCTGCCAGTTGGGATCGCACGGCGTTTGTCCTCGAGGATAAGGGCTGAGAATCGCCAGGTTCGACCTGGACCGACGTGGCGGGCAACGTGTTCAGCGCACGTACGATGCGCGGCGCGGTCCGCGGCAAACCGACGCGGCCGTGTGGTTGTGGCTCCGTCGTCATCTCATCCGTCGTCGCGCTGGACCGCTGGGCCGGACGCGAGCGTTAGGCAGACCGTTGAGGTTGTAGGAAAACCCGGTTGTGACGTCGGTTGAGCGCGGCGGAGGTCCGGTTTGGTACGTGGCGGGTGTGGTGGAGAGGATGAGTGGCCTAACGGAGGCCTAACGGTGGTGCAGTCGGGGCGCTGAGCCGAGGGGTGGAGGGTCGAGGCGGCTATGCAGCGTAGGCCAGCCGGGCCAGCTTCTCGATGTTGTGGACCAGGCAAAAGAGCTTCCACTGCCCGTCCACTTTGTGCCGACCCCGCAGGGTGAACCGCGTTAGCCCTTGTTGTAGCAGAGATTCCCGAACACCGGCTCGACCACCCCGAACCGCGCGGCGTACTGCGCGCGCCCCTCGGGCGTATCGATGCGCGCCTTCATCCGGGCCGTGTGGGTCTCACGCGTCTTGCGCGGGCGCGGCTGCGCGATGCGGCCGGTGAAGAACATGACCTGACGGGTGAGGGTCTGCTCGGGATGGCGCAAACAGCGCGCGCGCAGTGGACACGGCACACAGTCCCGTTTGGCCCCGCGAAACTTGTCCCCGATGAGATTCCCCACGACGAGGTCCGTGCCGCTGCGGTACAGCGACTTGCCGGCGGGACACACACACGTGCGCGTCCGGGGATCGTACTGGAAGTCGCTCGGCTGGAACCGCCGGGGCTCCGTCGGCGGCGCCTCGGGGCGCGACTTGTCGTAGAGCGGATCGGGCTTGGCCCGATGGCGCACCTGGGTGGCGAAGCGCCCGTCACGCTGGCGCATCGCATGGTCCGCAATGAGCGCCGCGATCTTGCGCTCGGCCAGCGCCTGGAGATTGGCCTCGCTGTGATAGCCGGCATCGGCCGTGACGAGCGACGTGGGGGCAAGCAGCTCCCGCTCCCGCAGGGCGTCGACCACGGGCAGCAACACCTCCTGCTCGCTGCCCGTCCCATGCGCCTGCGCGTCGACAATGATCTGATGGTTGGCATCGACCGCCGCCGCGCCCGTGTAGCCCTGGATGACGCCCTTGCCCGTGGCCATCTTGGCGCTCTCGGTGTCCGTGCGATTGCTCTGCCGCACGCCTCCCTTGGGACCACGGCGATCGTGCGGATGGCGCTGCAGCCAGTCCCGCAGCTCCTTGGCGTCGCGCTGCAGCTGCTCGACCCGGCGGCGGTCCTTCTCGGGCAGCGGCGGCTCGGTGGGCAACGCATCGGCGGCCCGATGGCGCTGCAGGATCGCATGCGCCGTGGCCTCGAGCTTGGTGGCCTGCCGCTCGAACGCGGCTCGGGTGCCACTGCGCCGCTTCGAGGCGTTGCTCGGAAGCTTGACGCCGTCGATCGCGAACATCTCCCGCCCGATCAACCCCTGCCGATCACCGAACGACAGAACCGCGGCGAACACCCGCGCGATCGCCTCGCCCGAGGTGCTCACGAATTCCGCAAATGGTTGTGCAGTGCGGTGGCTGGTCTCCGCACAGCGCGATGAACGTGACGTGCTCCCGGCAGAGCCGCTCAATCCCCCGACTGCTGACGACGCCGTGCGCGTACGCCGCGAGCACCACCTTGAAGAGGAGCCCTGGCGGATACGCCGGCGCCCCAGTCGCGTCGTTGCGGAAGCGCGCGTCGAACGGCGTGAGATCGATCTCATGCTCCACCAAGTGGTGCACGGCATGCTCGAACGTGCCGGGCAGGAGTTGCCGCGCCAAGTCGACGGGCAGGAACTTGGGCTGCGTATCGATGTGCTTGTAGCGGGCCATGGCTCACTCAGGAGAGGTTTATTCTCATACCCCCTTCCCCGCGGGCGGTTTCCACTGACCCACCGGCCTGGACTGCGCCTCAGCGCCGGCCAGAGTTGCGTCGCGACGCGCGGCTCGCCAAGATCAGCGAGGACTTTTCCTACAGCCTCGTTAGGCGCGTGGCGCTCACGGATCGAGTCACTCAAGGCTTGGATGTAGGGGTGGATGTCATCCTCAGTCGCGTCAGCGGGCGGGACGCACTGCGCTGGCACGGTCGGATGCCAGGTCGGACGACGGTCCTCGGGAGACTCGGTTACGAGCAGTCCCACGTGCCGGAGGTAGCTACGATCACGCTGGACGGTGTCAGCCCGGTAGCCCACGAGCGCGGCCAGCTGACGAGCCGACATGCGACAGCCGGCACCGTCTCGATCGAGATACTGCATGACCACCCAGAGCAGCTTGCGGCGTGCGGGCAGGATGTCGGGCGGCAGAGCGACCACGATCGACTGGGCGCCGAGAGCCATTGCACCCCCGGTTGCGTCGTCGGGTATGGCGGTGTTAGGTTGGGGCATGATGGTTGTTCCTTGGGGGGCCTCGGGCGTTCATGCGCTCGGGGCCCATTTTTTGTTAGGCGGGTGATCCGTCCCAGCATCTGTCGCGCCCGCCCTCGATCAGCTCCATGAGGGCGGCCCGCCGGACCCAATACCGACGTCCGACGACTACTCCCAGTCCTGGCACGTCGTCCCGGATCCACCGGCGGATCGTCTGTACATGTAGTCCCGCTAGATCCGCGGCCTCCTGTGGTGTGATGAGTGCACGCTCCATGAGACTGTCCCCTCCTCCGGCTGGCATCGGTTGTCTTTGACTACCTACCATGGGTACTATGAGATCGTCGGCTAGCCAACACGCCCGGGGAGGTTGGTCACGATGACCAAAAAGCCGCACCGAAAACACTGGCAGGGGGACGAGGTGGTCCCCATCAACGTTACGTGGTTGGAGGCGGCCTTCGCGTCCGCCGACTGCTCCGCACGCGAACTCTCAGACCGCGCTGGTGTCGGCTTCTCCTCGCTCCAGCGAATTCTCAGTGGCCACCAACGGACCTGTCACCGCTCCAAACTAGACGCGATAGCCAACGCGTTGGGCGTTCCGATCAGTGCGCTGTCTGGTGGCGCTACACATCTCCCGATGACATGGACCGACTTCGAAGATGACTGGGCGCCCGTGCCGCAAGTGGACGCGGTGCCCACGAGTTTGGACTTCACTGAGAATCGGTTCCTGACCGCATGCAAAACGGCCCTGATGCGCGATCTCCAACACGAATTCGGGGAGGATGCTGAGACGGCGTACGACGCCCGCTACTACTGGGTCATCCTGGCCCTACGCGCACTCATCCTGCCCGCGGCCTGGCAGGATCGTCTCCTGCGCTCCTCTTAGCGGTGACGAATGTGCGTGTTACGCTTGACATGACGCGCACAGTACACTATTTGTGCTAGGTACGAACTACACATCATGCACGATTCGCACCAGATAAGGCGCAAATATAGCACTATGACCGGTCTTGAGAAAAAGTCCTTCAACGTCCCCATCAGCGAGATCCAGCGTCAGCGCCTGGACCGCGCGGCGGAGATCATCTCGCACGAGCGCGGTGAGCGGATCACGGCGAGTGCGCTGTTCCGCGAGCTCGGCCTCAAGGCCGTCGACGAGATTCTCGCCGACCAGCCCACCACCGCGGCGGCCTCATGAATGCGGCCATGGTCGACCAGGTGCGCCTGGCGCTGGAGCGGTGTGACGAGCGGATGCGGGCGCAGTCCCTCTGTGCGAGTTGCGGAAAGCCGCGGGACGGGGTGGTGTTTCCGGAGGGGAAGCGCCGGTTGCTCTCCTCGGGCGAACTCCGCCGGCAGTTCCCGCTCCGCGCACGCATCGGCCTGTGCACGTGTCCGGAGATCGCGCGATGAGCCGCCCGGTTGCCGGTCTGGACACCGCGCACACCTTCGCGCTCCTCGTCCGGATGCGCTGTGACTGGCACTGGCATGGCAAGCGGGCCGCGGCCGCCCTGATCGAGGTTCTGGCCGTCGAGGCGCGCGCCGGACGCCGCGCCTCCCCCGACGTGATCGCCACGCTCCTCATGCTCGTTGCGGGACGGACGTCGATTCGTGGGACGGTGGCGTCGTTGCCGCATCTGCCGGAGGCCGCACGGGCGCTGGATATCTTGCGGGCCCTCGATAGCCGGTTGCACGCCTCATGACCTCGCAGGATCCCCCCACGGCGGGCGCGGTTACCGTGTCCAATCGGCACGTCCCCACGGTGTCCGATGGTGGCCCGCCCGTTTCCCTCACGCCGCAGGAGCGCCGCGCGGCGATCGCCGAGCGCGCGGAGGCCTTCGGCGACTGGCGGGCGGGCCTGAAGCGCTTCGTGCTCGAGCATCTGCGCGAGGGAGAGTACGAGCCGAGCGGCTATCTCCAGATCGGCAAGCAGCACGACTACTACCGCGTGGCGCCTGGCGGCGCGTTCGCGCTCTCCAAGTCGGGCGCGGAGAAGGTCAGCCAGTTCCTGGCCTGGGTGCGCGGCGGCGTCGAGACGACGCGTGTGCACGAGGCGAAGGACTTCGTGTCCATAACGAAGCGCGCGCACCTGGTCGACGTCCTGACCGGACAGGTCCGCGGCTCTGCCGAGGCCTCGGCGACGTCCTCGGAAAAGGGGTTTCAGAAAGGCCTCGCCAAGAAATACGGCGGAGATTTCCGCGCGGCGTTGCATGACATCGCCTCCCGCGCGGAGAAGCGCGCGTACGTGCAGGCTGTGACGCTGTCGTCCGGGATGACCGAGGTGTTCGCGGAGATCGAAGCGGATCGCGCCGCGGACGCCGCACGGCGGGAGAAGCTGAAGGCCGTCGACGCGCAGGGCCTGCCGGTCTACATGCCGGGTGGCGAGCACGAGGGTATGCCGATCGACCGGGTGCCGACCCGCTACCTGGCGGAGTTTCTGGAGCGCCTCCGGGAAGAAGAGAAGGCGCCCCGCCTGATGGATAAAATCGAACAGGTGCTCCTGAGCCGTGAACAGGCATGAGCGAGGGGGCCGAGATGCCCAAGGCGCGCGCGCTCCGGCTGAGCGACGACTTCGAGGACTTCATTGCGAAGACCTTGCCCGCGGCCCAGTTCCGCGACGCGTGGTACGAGGCGACGCAGCTGCTCAGGCGGTTACGCCGTCTCGAGGCGCACTACGAGCAGCAGCGCGACGCCAACGAGGAGAAACGTGAGCAGCTCCGACGTCAGGCCCAGGGACAGCGCCGCGACCGATCCGAGGACCTCGCGTGATTGGCGCGCCCTCTACCCGGACCCGGCGGCCGTGTCAGCGGTGCGGGACCGCGCTCCACTACGCGGGCACGCGGCGTCGCCTCGGCCAGGAGCTCCGTGTACAGGTCGTCGCCAGCTGCCCCGCGTGCGGGTGGCGCTTCGAACACACCCACTACACCCCGGTGACCTCATGACGACCACGACACGCCGGCAGCCGGCGACGCCTCCCCCCACCATGGATCTGCGGGATCTGCCCATCCATACCGTCCAGCCGAATCCCTGGAATCGGAAGCACTTCGACCAGGCGGCGCTGCAGGAGCTCGCGG